>JAESGH010000246.1_pt1 | contig 88433 bp, 81 predicted proteins | sample 9269641 | NCBI WGS metagenome assembly JAESGH01 (sample SAMN14515345, study PRJNA621665) | algae metagenome | isolation source: Phormidium tanganyikae FI6-MK23 and co-occurring heterotrophs from granitic... | place: USA: Fort Irwin, California | collected 1998-05-24 | reverse complement strand
ACGCAAAATAGATCTCTAGTCTACGCCTTTGCTAAGTTCACCCCACTTCCTTCCACAAATTATATTCAATCTTAAAACTTCCAAAAGATCAAAGAGCTTATTTTAATCTAAAGGCCCTTTGCGTGAACCCTCTCTGCTCCTCTGCGCTCTCTGCGTGAAATAAACTTCTGCGTCCAATAAACCTCTACGTGCAACAAACCTCTGCGTGCAATAACCTCTGCGTGCAATAAAAGTGAAAACAGTTAAAGCAACCTCTACTTATAATCCAATATACTTATCCTCTCCTCACAAAAACCATATTCCTGCTCATCATTAGAACTTACAATCACCAACCGATCCTTCCCATAATCACGAATCAATTGCCGGTATAATTTTATCCCTTCCGCATCCAGATTTGTGCAGGGTTCATCGAGTAATAAACATTTTGTATCCGAGAAGATCGCCTGTGCCAGTTTTACTCTTTGCTTCATCCCCGAAGAATAATAACGGATCTGCTTATTGGCTGCTTTTCCCAATCCTACAAGTTGAAGTATTTCAGGAATGGAAATCTCCTTCATCAGGGGCTTGAATTGACTGTGGAATTCCAACAATTCAGTAGCAGTCATTTCTTCAATCAATTCAAGGTAAGGAGCTGCAATAGAAAGATATTGATAGGCGAGGTCCGGTTCGATCTGTTTTCCATCAACCTCATACATTATTTCCCCGGTACTTGCTGCAACAGCGCCGCCGGCAACCTGTAACAAGGTCGATTTACCGGAACCATTTGGTCCCACAATCGCATAGGATTGTCCGCTTCTAAACTCAAAGCTGAACTTCCTGAATATCCAGTCGCGGTTGAATCGCTTTCCGGCATCAGAAAGTGAGATCCTCATCTGTTACGGTTTTGGATGGTCGCTTGATGATCCCGATCCTTGAACTGTTTACAAAGTTCAGAATGGTTTCCTTGATCGGGCTGCTGTCGAAACTGCTTTCGATCCTCGACAAAGCACTGGAGGTTGTATTTTTTTCTATGAAAAGAAGATGGTAGATCTCCGAGATCTGGGTGATCTCTTCTTTGGTAAATCCTTTTCGCTGCAATCCCACAAGATTGATCCCCATATAACTGAGCGGCTCTCTTGCTGCCTTGATAAAAGGAGGTACATCTTTACGGATTACAGTATGTCCTGCGATATAAGTATGTGCGCCGATATGTGTGAACTGGTGTGCTCCTGCAAGTCCACCGAGGATCGCATAGTCATCAACGGTTACATGTCCTGCAAGCTGTACTGCATTTGCAAGAATAACGTGATTACCTACGATACAATCGTGTGCTACGTGTGCATAAGCCATCAGTAAGCAATTGCTTCCTACAATGGTTTTCCATTTATCTTTTGTTCCGCGGTGAATGGTTACACATTCCCTGATAGTCGTATTATCTCCGATCTCGGTTGTAGTATCTTCTCCGACAAATTTCAGATCCTGGGGAATTGCCCCGATCACTGCTCCGGGAAATATCTCGCAGTTCTGCCCGATGGTAGTTCCTTCATAAATAACTGCATTGGACCTGATATGAGATCCGTCGCCAATAGAGACGCGGTCGTGCACTACAGCAAATGGATCAATGGTAACATTGTTCCCGATCTTTGCATTTGGATGTATATATGCCAGGGGACTGATCATTTACTTTAGGCTTTTGGTCTTTTTACAATTTGCGCTACGAGATCCGCTTCTGTTACAAGTTTATCTCCAACAAAGATGGTACCCTTCATTTCACAGATACCTCTTCTTATCGGGTTCTTCAATTCCATTTTCAAAATCAATGTGTCCCCGGGAACTACCTTCTGCTTGAATTTACAATTCTCTATCTTTAAAAAGTACGTATCGTACTTGTCTTCAGTGTCTCTTGGAATTGCTAAAAATCCTCCTGCCTGTGCCAGTGCTTCCACCTGGAGTACTCCCGGCATTACACAATTGCCCGGAAAATGCCCCTGGAAGAACGGCTCATTGTAAGTTACATTCTTAATTGCGATACAAACCTTATCTGTCAGTTCGATCACTTTATCTACCATCAGGAACGGATACCTGTGCGGCAATACATTTTCGATCTGGTGGATATCCAGTACCGGCGTTCTGGTCGGATCGTATTTCGGAATGTCCTGCTTGTGTTTGTATTTCTTGATATGCTCTTTGATCTTCTTTGCAAACTTTACGTTTGCCGCATGACCCGGACGGTTCGCAATGATATGCGCTTTGAACGGAAATCCTACCAATGCAAGATCACCCACTACATCCAGCAGTTTATGTCGCGCAGGTTCATTTGGAAACCTGAGACTTAAATTATTCAGTATTCCTTCTTCACTTACCTGTACATCTGTTTTCTGGAAGATCTTCGAAATTCTTGCTACCTGGTCTTCAGTTACGGGCTTATCAACCACTACAATTGCATTATTGATATCACCACCCTTGATCAGGTTATTGGCGAGTAACAATTCAAGCTCATGGAAGAAGCAGAAAGTTCTGCACGGAGCAATCTCCTTATTGAAATCACTGATGCTTGTAAGTGCAGCGTGCTGTGTTCCAAGTACCGGTGAGTTGAAGTCAATCAGAGTATTGATACGGTATTCATGGTAAGGCAGTGCCACCATTTCCACCTTATTCTTTTCATCAACAAAACTGATGTTATGATCTATCGTGTAGTATACTTTTTTTGCATCCTGCTGAACAGTTCCTGTTTTCTCCAGGATCTCTACAAATGGCTGTGCACTTCCGTCAAGAATCGGAACTTCTTCACCATCAATTTCGATGAGTACGTTATCAATACCCATTCCCACCAGTGATGCCATCAAATGCTCGATGGTACTCACTCTTGCGCCATTCACTTCTATCGTTGTACTCCTGTTTGTTTCTACAACATTGTCAACATCAGCCTTGATAACAGTTTTTTCAGGAAGGTCAACACGCTGGAAATTAATCCCGGTGTTTGGATCTGCAGGTTTTAAACGCATGGTTACCGAATTGCCGGTATGAATGCCGGCACCGGATATCGTGATCTCTTCCTTTATAGTATGCTGATAGGATTGCCCGTTACAGTTTATCGACTCCATAAGCTGCGAAAGTAGTAAAATAATTATGACAGGACGGACTACACGCCTGCTTTTTCAGTCATGAGCTGACGAATGAGGTTTTCAAGCTCAATGATCCTTTTTTCAAGGTCCGGCAGATTGCGGGTTACTGCCTGGCTTCTTAAAGCACTGGTATAATCATAAGCCGGTGACCCGGTTACAGTTGAATTCGGTTGTTTGATTGATTTACTCACACCACTCTGCGCATTGATCTTGGAACCATCAGCGATCTGGATATGACCCACGATGCCTGCCTGTCCGCCAATCATGACATTGTTCCCGATCTTGGTACTTCCGCTTACTCCGGCCTGGGCCGCGATTACAGTGTTATTTCCAACCTCCACATTGTGTGCGATCTGGATCAGGTTGTCCAGTTTGGCACCTTCCTTAATAAGTGTTGAACCGATCGTTGCGCGATCTATCGTGGCATTTGATCCGATTTCTACATTGCTCTCAATAACAACATTACCCATTTGCGGCACTTTCTTGAAACTGCCATCTTCCTGCGGAGCAAACCCGAAACCATCACTTCCAATCACAGTACCGGCATGGATGGTCACGTTATTCTTTAATTCACAATCGTAAGAAATCTTTACCCCGGGATGAAGAATACAGTTGTCTCCGATCTTCACATTGTTCCCGATATAACAGTTCGGATAAATCTTCACGTTGTTTCCGATTTCCACATCATCCCCGATGTAGGCAAAAGCACCTACATAGATCTTATCACCAAGTTTTGCTGATTTTGATATAAAGGCTGGCTCCTGGATCCCGACAAGCTGTTGGGCTTTCAGTTCCTGGTATTTTGTAAGAAGTGTCGCAAAGGCGCTGTAGGCATTTGGAACCCGGATCAAAGTTGCATCCAGGTTTTGCTTCAGCTCCTGGTTTTCATTAATGATGATAACCGATGCGCCCGTTGTATATATATAATCTTCGTATTTAGGATTTGCCAGAAAAGTCAGTTGACCTGCCCTGGCTTCCTCTATCTTCCCAAATGAATCCACCAGAGTATCAGGTTTCCCTTCTACTTTTCCGCTGATCATCATCGCTATCTGTACTGCAGTGAATTGCATATATGTTAATTCTTTCTAAATTAAATCTCTCAGACCCATAAGAAGGTAACGCCGTTGCATTAGCTATTCATTCTAAGGTGGCAAATATAGAATTTTTTCACGGGGGTAGCGATTGTTTGATGGATGAGCGCATTGTCCACATCCGAGATGTCTTTTACGGTTCCATCCTTGAAAAAAATGTCAATTCTTTCCTCAGACGGGTCATAGGTAGTGTTCTGGGCTTCTCCGGTAAATACAAAATATCCTGCTTCCTCAAAACTGATCCCCAATTCATGGGCTGCCCGGGTTTGCAGATCTTTTATATAAGTGGTTTCGAAGGGTATGGCCTGAAGGCGCACTTTAAATAACTTTCTTTCGAAAAGTAAATTGCATAGCGACGATAAAACTTTATCAGGATGAAGCACCCAGTTCTTGATGGTAGCCATTACATCATTGTCATCGAGCATACAGAATTTGTCGAGGTGCAACCGCATATCCGGCGCCTGCTCCTGCTGGAGAAAGAAATCAAACGGGATACTGGTCGACCGCACTTCAAATCCATTCCTGATCAATTCTTTCGCTCTCCTGATAATTTGTACCAGTAACATCTCTGCACCCAAAACTGTTTTATGAAGATAAACCTGCCAGTACATTAACCTTCGGGAAACCAGGAATTTTTCTATGGAATAAATTCCTTTCTCTTCAATCATCAGGTTGCCATTGTGAACAGTCAGCATCTTGATGATCCGGTCGTATCCTATCACACCTTCCGAAACCCCTGTGAAAAAACTGTCTCTCGAGAGGTAATCCATTCTGTCCACATCCAGCTGTCCGCTGATCAGCTGGTGAAGGAATTTTTTATGATACTCATTTTTGAAGATGTCGATAGCCATCTGCAATTCTCCGTTGAACTGGCGATTCATTTCTTCCATGATCATCATGGAAATGGTTTCGTGATGCGTGTTGGCAATCAGGATATTTTCCAGAGAATGGGAACAGGGTCCATGACCAACATCGTGGAGCAGGATCGCAGATTTTGCCGCGATCTCTTCCTCAGGAGTTATATCAATACCTTTTGCTTTCAGTTCACTTAGTGCACTGCACATCAGGTGATAGGCTCCCAGTGAATGATGCAGCCTGGTGTGAACAGCTCCCGGATATACAAGGTGTGCAAGAGCCATTTGGTTGATCCGGCGGAGACGTTGGTAAAATGGATGGGATATAATCTTTAAAATAAGCGGATCATCAATTGTGATAAAGCCGTATACAGGGTCATTGATAATCTTGCGCTTGCGGTTATTCATCTGTTGCTTATTTGTTAAGACCTGCCCCTTGCAGCCGTCAAAAGTACAAATGACAGGCAGATAATTTATTTTTATTAGCTTGTTTACGTAACAATAAATCAACAGTATGGGTTTAGCCAGGATTTTATGGGTAGATGATGAGATCGAAAGCCTTCAGTCACAAATTCTTTTTCTTCAGCAAAAAGGCTATGATGTAAACGCATTAACCAACGGCTTTGATGCGATGGATTATATCCGGGAAAACCCGGTCGACGTGGTTCTGCTTGATGAAACCATGCCTGGTATTACCGGCCTCGAAACGCTTGCCAAGATCAAGGAATTCAACAGCACGATCCCTGTTGTGCTGGTGACCAAAAACGAAACCGAAAACCTGATGGATGATGCGATTGGGAGCCAGATCTCCGATTATCTCATCAAACCGGTGAATCCTAACCAGGTATTATTAAGTTTAAAAAAGATCATTGATAATAAACGACTGGTTGCCGAGAAAACTACCAGCGCTTACCAGCAACAATTCCGGAACCTGTTCATGTCACTGAACAGTAATCCGGATCACAACGAATGGATGGAGATCTATCGGAAGCTGGTTTACTGGGAACTTGAAATGGAAAAAAGTGACAGTCCCGAAATGCGTGAAGTTTTGCAGTCACAGAAAAGTGAAGCAAATACAGAGTTCTTTAAATTTATTTCTAAGAACTACCTGAAATGGATCGGTCCTAAAAGCGACAGTGGTCCGATCATGTCGCACAGCCTTTTCAAATTCAAAGTTCTCCCGCATATAGAAAAAGGAGTACCGACTTTTTTCATCCTGCTCGATAATCTTCGTTTTGATCAGTGGAAAGCGATCCAGCCTTTGTTCAGTGAACATTTCAGGATCCAGGAAGAAGAAACATTTTACAGCATTCTCCCGACTGCGACGCAGTATAGCAGGAATGCGATCTTTTCAGGATTGCTTCCGATAGATATTGAAAAACAATTTCCCGGTTCCTGGAAAAATGATGAAGAAGAGGGAGGAAAAAATCTTTTTGAAGAAGATTTTTTCAGGGGACAATTAAAGAGACTGAAGCGGGATGATATCAAAATGTCGTATACCAAAGTACTGAATCATCATGCAGGTCAGGAACTGGTAAACAATGTTCATAATCTGTTAGGCAACGATCTGAATGTGATAGTGTATAATTTTGTGGATATGCTCAGTCATGCAAGAACAGAAATGGAAGTGCTTAAAGAACTTGCCAGTGACGAGATCAGTTACAGAAGTGTTACCAGGAGCTGGTTTGAGCATTCACCATTAAACCAGGCATTGAAAAGGATTGCAGATAAAAAGATCAATTTGATACTGGCGACTGATCACGGAAGTGTTCGCGTTAAAACACCTGCAAAAGTTATAGGAGATAAGCAGACAACCACCAACCTCAGGTATAAGCACGGAAGGAATCTGAACTATGATCCGAAAGATGTACTGGCTTTCAGGGATCCCAAAGAAGCAGGTTTACCTGTTCCATCGGTGAATTCATCCTTTATATTTGCACGCGAGGATAATTTCCTCTGTTATCCGAATAATTACAATTACTATGTGAATTATTACAGGAACACCTTTCAGCATGGGGGCGTAAGTCTTGAGGAAATGATAGTCCCGGTAATCAGGATGACGACGAGATAAGCATTGTTTAAATAAGGAGAGAAGGAAAATTCACAGTTGTTGGAAAATTATAACAGGAACAACCGGATGATTACCGACTTTAGCAGATCAAATTATTACAAGTAATGAAGTATACTCAGCATAACCTCGACAAGCTCGAAAGGGTTTTGGAAGAACTGGAATATGTGGTAAGATATGAGCGGGGTAATTTTCAAAGTGGCTATTGCATCCTGGAACAGAAAAAAGTTGTGGTACTAAATAAATTTCTTCAGTTGGAAGGAAGGATCAATACGATGATAGACCTGATTCCCAAACTTGTTACAGATCCGACCCTGCTTACTGCGGAGTCTCGTAAATTATATGAAGATATTTTGAGCAGGCAGGAAGCGGAAAATCAGCAAAAAATTCTGGAAGAAATAGAGGAGAAGGAGGATAAGGAAAAAGAAGAAAAGAAAGTTCAGGAATTTACAGATAAAGAAGACAATCAGGAAGAAGAAAACAACGAACAGTGAGTCATCCCCCGATACAGGTAACATTCCTTGGAACAGGCACCAGCACCGGCATTCCGATGATCGGATGCGGTTGCGAGGTTTGTACCTCCGATGATATCCGTGATAATCGTCTTCGTTCAAGCATCAGCGTTAGTACAGCAAATACTACCATCGTTATTGATTCGGGTCCCGATTTCAGGCAGCAAATGCTGCGTGCGAAAATTAATAAACTTGATGCGATCATTTATACCCACCCTCATAAAGATCATGTGGCAGGAATGGATGATGTAAGAGCATATAATTATTTCCAGCAAAAAGAGATGGACCTGTATGCAAATGAAATGACACAGGAAGTATTGATCCGGGAATTCCCCTATGTATTTGCAGAATCAAAATATCCCGGTATTCCTGATGTAAGATTGTTTACAATTGATTCAGATCCGTTCATGGTAGGAGATATGTTGATTACCCCGGTAGAAGTATGGCATTTAAAAATGCCTGTACTCGGATTTCGCATCGGCAACTTCACGTATATCACGGATGCAAACAGGATAGAACCATCGGAATTGGAAAAGATCCGCGGCACTGAAGTTTTGGTGATCAATGCACTGAGAAGAGAAAAACACATCTCACACTTTACGCTTGATGAAGCGATCGGGATATCCCGTAAACTAGACATCAAAAAAACATACTTCACACATATCAGTCACCAGTTGGGATGCCATGCAGAAGTGGAAGAAGACCTTCCTGAAAACATGTTCCTGGGCTACGACGGACTGTCTTTTTCTGTTTAAAACAGGGTGATTTCCTCATTGTCATTTCTATGGGCCAAGGTAGCTTTACTACATGGAACAGGGGTGGAAGGAATATTTTGTTTTTACAAAAAGAGAGCGTTGGGCAATCCTGTTATTATTTGGTTTGATTGCACTGATCTGGTGCATGCATTGGTTAAATCCTGTCAAAACAACTCCCTTAAAAATTACCTGGACTTCCCTTGATTCCATTCATCAGAAGATGGAAGGAATTGAAAGAGGAAAAAGCAGTTATGATGCATTTAAGAAAGAAGAAGTAAGAAATGATAACGTGAGATTATTTCCTTTTGATCCGAATACCGCGAGTAAGGAAGAATGGAAAGTGTTAGGGCTGACTGATAAGCAAGCTGGAATTATTCATAATTATATTTCGAAGGGTGGGAGGTTCCGAAAGGCAGAGGATCTGTTGAAGATATATGGACTGCGGAGAGAGGATGCAGAAAGACTGATGCCGTTTGTGCAGATCAAACAGGCTGACCGACCCCCTTCTTATAAAGAGAATAGTGATAATGGGTTTCAAGACCGAAAGGATAATAAAAAGGATACTGGAAATAAAAATTATAAGCGCTTTCCGGAAGAAGAAAAGCAGTTCTATGCGAATCAAAGATCTTTTTCACCAGGATCAGGTAATTATAATAAGTCAAATACGATTATTGAGATCAATACGGCAGGCATGGAGGAGTTCGAAAGTTTACCGGGTATAGGGAACAAGCTGGCGGAAAGAATCATTAAGTACCGGGATAAACTCGGAGGTTTCTATGCTGTCAGCCAGGTTGCAGAAACATTCGGGATCCAGGATTCAGTGTTTCAGAAATTTAAGGAGCAATTAAAATGTGATGGCAACATTCGTAAAGTTTCCATAAACCTGGTTAGTTCAAATGAGCTTTTCCAACATCCTTATTTCAGAGGAAAACTAGCAACATTACTGGTAAATTACAGGCAAGAGCATGGGCCATTTACAACTATGGAAGACCTGTCAAGAATCCCGATGATGAACGATCAGTTGTTGGGAAAGATCCGGCCCTATATTTCTTTGGAAGAAAAAAAATAATCCCCAAATCACTAACGTTTGTTAGTTTTCTAGTGTATTATTGCACTGCTTTACCAAAGAAACATGAATTTTACCAGATCAGAAATTACAGAACAGGTAGCCCGTGTAGCCCGGGATTTTGCAAAGGAACATATCCTCCCATTCGTAATGGAGTGGGATGAAAGCCAGGAATTTCCTGTGGATGTTTTCCGGAAGATGGGCGAGCTGGGATTGATGGGCGTGCTGGTTCCTGAGAAATATGGCGGATCAGGAATGGGTTATTTTGAATATGTGGTGGCCATCCAGGAGATAGCAAGGGTTTGCGGATCTATCGGTTTGAGTCTGGCTGCACATAATTCACTTTGTACCGGGCATATCCTTGGGTTTGGAAGCGAAGAACAGAAACAAAAGTATTTGCCTAAACTGGCAAGTGGAGAGTGGATTGGCGCCTGGGGACTGACAGAACCCAATACGGGTAGTGATGCGGGCAATATGAAATGTGTAGCTAAGAAGGATGGAGATAACTGGGTGCTGAACGGAACAAAAAACTGGATCACTCATGGCAGATCCGGTGAGGTAGCAGTTGTAATAGCAAGAACGGGTGAACCAAGAGAAAGAGATAATGCAACAGCATTTATAGTGGAACGAGGAACACCAGGTTTCAGCGGAGGTAAAAAAGAGAATAAGCTGGGAATGCGCGCGAGCGAAACTGCTGAAATGATCTTCGATAATTGCATCATTCCGGATACCAACAGGATGGGAAATGTGGGAGAAGGATTTAAGCAGGCGATGAAAGTGCTTGATGGCGGAAGGATCTCGATTGCAGCATTATCGCTGGGGATTGCTAAAGGAGCATATGATGCTTCAAGGAAATACGCACAGGAACGTCACCAGTTCGATCAGCCCATTTCTAATTTCCAGGGAATTTCATTCAAACTGGCTGATATGGCTACCGAGATCGAAGCTGCAGAATTGCTCATTCATCAGGCTGCTTACATGAAGAATGAAAAGTTGCCAATGACCCGTGAAGCTGCAATGGCAAAATATTATGCGAGTGAAGTAGCAGTAAAAGTTTCAAATGATGCCATACAGATCTTTGGCGGTTACGGTTATACCAAAGATTTTCCGGTTGAAAAATATTACAGGGATAGTAAACTCTGTACCATTGGCGAAGGAACTTCTGAAATTCAGAAGATCGTTATCGCCCGTGAAGAATTAAGAAAATAACGATTGTTTGATTGGGTTGCTTGTCAAAAGAGAAAGGCCTCCGTTAGGAGGCCTTCTTGATTTTAATTATCCTAAAGGATCGTTCTGAGTATCTTCGAATTTGAAAAGATTGTCAATTGCTCCTTCGAACATCGGGAACTTTTCTTTCGTAAATCCTGCAATAACCATAATTGCTTTTTGTGCCTGCTCTTCGTTAATGCCTGCTTCTGAAACAAGGCGTTGAATCAGTTCGTTCATTATATTATTTCTTGAAGTTGAAAATTATATTAGGGATTAAGCAACTTTTAAAAGGCTCAGTTTACTCTTGCTGAACTTCGCCTGTGCATACTCAAGGTCCACATTCAGAACGGTTTGCTTTGATGAAGGCAATTCAAACATCGCATCAGTTAGAATGCTTTCGCAAATACTCCTCAATCCTCTTGCACCTAATTTGTATTCAATTGCTTTTTCAACAAGAAAATCCAGTACAGGTTCTTCAAGATTCAATTGAATACCTTCCAGTTCAAACAGTTTTTTATACTGCTTCATTAAAGCATTCTTGGGCTCTGTAAGAATAGAACGAAGCGTTTCCTTATCCAGTGGATTCAGGTAAGTCACAACAGGTAAACGACCCAGCAATTCCGGGATCAGTCCGAATGTTTTAAGGTCTCTTGCATTCACATACTGCAAAAGATTTTTGCGCATGCTTTCCTGCAATTCCTTATTAACATTGAATCCAATTGCATTGGTATTAACTCTGCGTGCAATTACTTTATCGATTCCATCAAATGCGCCACCGCAAATGAACAGGATGTTCTGAGTGTTGATTTTGATCAGCTTTTGTTCAGGATGTTTTCTGCCTCCCTGTGGCGGTACCAATACATCAGTTCCCTCCAACAGTTTCAGCAAACCCTGCTGAACACCTTCTCCGCTAACATCTCTTGTGATCGAAGGATTGTCACCTTTACGTGCTATCTTATCGATCTCATCGATGTATACAATTCCGCGTTCTGCTGCACTTACATCGTAGTTGCAAACCTGCAACAATCTTGTCAGAATACTTTCAACGTCCTCACCCACATAACCTGCTTCTGTAAATACAGTAGCATCCACAATTGCAAATGGTACATTCAGCAATTTTGCGATGGTCTTAGCAAGCAAAGTTTTACCGGTTCCGGTTTCACCCACCATCACGATATTGCTTTTTTCGATTTCAATATCATTTTCTGCAGGCTTCTGCTGTAATCGTTTATAGTGATTATAAACAGCTACTGCCAGCACTTTCTTTGCATCATCCTGTCCGATCACATATTCATCAAGAAACCTTTTCAGTTCCATTGGTTTCTTGACATTTAATTTGTACTGGCTGCTATTGGTTGTTTCATTCCTGACCATCAATTCCTGGTCGATGATCTCACGCGCATGCTCCACACAGTTTTCACAGATATGTCCTTCCTGACCCGCAATCAGGATCTTAACCTCATCCCGGCTGCGGCCACAAAAAGAACAGTGTAAGGTTGTCTTAGCCATTTATTGATATTTTCCCACCAGGGTTTTAAAATTCTGATGTGGTGCAAAGGTCAGCAATCTTTCCCATCCCCACAATAAAAACAAACCGCGCTGGGCGGTTTGTTTCGTTAAATTATGAGAATCAGTTTTATAATTTGTCTACCACCTTATCAACGATCCCGTATTCCAGTGCTTCTTTGGCATCCATCCAGTAGTCGCGGTCAAAATCTCTCATTACTTCTTCGAATTTCTTTCCGCAATTCTCTGCCAGGATCCTTGCACCAATCTCTTTTACCCTGAGGGTCTGCTTCGCAGTTATTTCAAGATCAATACTTACTCCCTGGATATATCCACCAAGACTAGGCTGGTGGATCATTACTTCTCCATGGGGATAGATAAATCTTCGGCCTTTAACACCGCCACTTAACAGAATCGATCCCATTGACGCTGCAAGTCCCATACAGATCGTACTAACCGGGCTTTTCAGCATCTTCATGGTATCATAGATCACCATTCCGCTGGTAACAACACCACCTGGACTGTTGATAAAAAACTTGATCTCTTCCCCTGGCTTATCGGCATCCAGCAACAACATTTTCGTTGTTACTTCCCGGGCTGAACGATCATCAACCGGTCCCCAGAGATATACAGACCTTGTTTCAAAAAAATACTTTTCCAGTTTCTTCATCAGCATTGCCATTTCAGGCGTCTTATCTGACTTTTCTTCTTTTTCTTCCTCATCATCCATGATGAAAGGATTAATAAGATGCTTATTATATAATAACGACATAGTGAAAAATGTAAAAGTGAAAAATTAGTCTTCTTTCTTTTTGCGCGGGTTGATCACGAGCACCTCGTCGACCAGTCCGTATGCTTTTGCTTCATCAGAAGTTAACCAGTAGTCACGCTCACAATCCTTTTCAATCTGTTTGTCTGACTTATTGGTATGATAAGCAAGAATGTCGTAAAGGTTCTTTTTGATCTTGCGGATCTCATTAACAGTGATCTCGATATCACTTGCCTGTCCGCCAATGGCGCCGCTTGGCTGGTGCATCATAACACGTGCATGTTTCAATGCGGTTCTTTTGCCTTCTGTTCCTGCTGCAAGTAATACTGCTCCCATTGAAGCTGCCATTCCGATACAGATAGTGGATACATCAGGGGTGATATATTGCATTGTATCATATACGCCGAGACCAGAGTAAACACTACCACCAGGGGAATTGATGTACATCTGGATATCGCGCGTACGATCAGTGCTTTCCAAAAACAATAACTGGGCTGTAATGATATTCGCTACTTCATCATTGATAGGGTATCCAAGAAATATGATACGGTCCATCATCAACCTGCTGTACACGTCCATCACCGCTATATTCATTGGTCTTTCTTCAATAATGTTTGGCGTCAGGTTATTCACCTGGTGCCTGGTATATGCATCCAGTGTATTTCCCGATATGCCCCGATGCTTAACTGCATATTTTTCAAATTCCTTCTGAAAGTTCATACCTGTGATTTTCAATTATTAAGTGAGGAAGATACTACCAAATCTCTGTCCAATTTAAAAACCTGACAAAAAAACAGGTTGATAAATATTCTTCAGGATGTTATTCTAAAGCAGGGACAACCAACAGCCCAATTAGAAAAAGATGATTCTTGTAAAAATGCACAATAAGGGTATCCACTTAAAGGAAATAACGGTTCAGAATTTTTGAAACGCTGCATGTAGAATCATTAGATCTTTTTATGTGTCCTATAAAAAGATTTTATGATATGTTTTTTAACAATTTTAATGTTCCAACTGTAAATTTCACTTTATAAAAACACTGTAACATGAGAAGAATTCTGCCATTTCTGTGCGGACTGCTTCTTCTTGCCGGACAGGTTTTGGCTCAGACACGCCAGATCTCCGGTAAAGTAGCGGACGCTTCAGGAAATCCGGTGCCTAATGCATCGGTTTTCATCAAGGGTACCAATTCGGGTACTACCACAAACATGGACGGTCAGTTCTCCATCACCGTTCCTAACAGCGCAAGGGCGCTGATCATTTCATCCGTAGGACAAAAAAGACAGGAGGTATCCATCGTTGGAAGAAATTCCATTGAGGTTTCTCTTGAAAGTGACAATCAGAACCTCGATGAAGTGGTGATTACCGGTTACCAGGCCCAGCGTAAAAGGGAGGTAACCACCGCAATTGCCAGGGTAGGCGGCGAAGAAATCCGCAACCTTCCTTTGCAATCCTTCGACCGTGCGATCCAGGGTCGTGCTGCGGGTGTCGACATTCGCTCCAACAATGGTATTCCCGGTGGTGCAGTAAACGTAAGGATCCGCGGTGTGGGTTCTATCCTTGCCGGTAACGATCCTCTTTACATTGTGGATGGAGTTCAGATCAACTCTTCAACTGTAAGTTTTGGTCAGACCTCTACCCAGACAAACCCACTGGCTTACCTTAACCCTAACGACATTGAATCAATCGAGATCCTGAAAGATGCTGCAGCTGCTTCCATTTATGGAGCCCGCGCAGGAAACGGAGTTGTATTGATCACAACCAAAAAGGGTAAGGCCGGAAAAACAAGCATTACTGTGAATACCTATTACGGTACCACACAACCACTCAATCAACTGGATGTATTATCCACCAGGGATTACATTAATGCAAGAGCTGAGGCTTACAAAAACACCCTCAATTTACCGGATATCAATACTGCCAGTACTGCACTGGGTTCTGTAGGTGGTGTAACGCTTACTCCAAAAACCCGCACTTTCAGTGATATGGGTTTAAGCACTTTGCTGGATGACAAAGGAATCGATACCCTTCCCAATACCAACTGGCAGGATGCAGCATTCCGCCAGGGCCAGGTTAAAAATATTGATATCAGTATTTCCGGCGGTAATGATAAAACCTCCTTTTATCTCTCAGGTTCTTATAATAAGACAGACGCTATCGTAATTCCGGCGGATTTTGAAAGAGCAACCTTGCTCACAAACATCAACCATAAGTTCAACTCAAAAGCTTCTCTGGAAACCCAGTTGAGTGTGAGCAATATCTTACAGGGGGGTGTATTTGCACAGGATGGTTCTTTCCTTGGAAACCCTGCTTTTTCTGCAGGTCTGATTCTTCCGCATAACCCGATCTACAATCCTGACGGTACCTTCTTCGGAACTCCTCCGAGAGCTGTAAATGGTATTTTAAATCAGAATGTAGTGGCGGTAGTAAATTTCAATACGGCAAACCAGAATGTTCGCCAGTTAGTAGGTAGTCTTGCCTTCAATTATGAATTGATGGAAGGACTGAAATACCGCGGTACTGCAGGTTACGATTACAGGTCTGCAAGAGGTTCGCGCTACACCGATGCCAGAACACCGGACGGTGTAAACGTGGCTGGTCGCTTAGCAGAAAATTTAAACTGGAACAATAACTTTATCACTACCCATACACTGAATTGGGTAAGGCGTCTTCAGGATGTTCATAACCTGAATGTACTTGCGGGTATCGAATACCGTAAAGATGTCAACGAATCATTGAACGCAACTGGTATCGGTTTCCCGACTTTCCAGTTCAGAACATTGTCATCTGCAGCAACACCTGAAGGAGTATTTGGTGCATGGACAGGTTCTTCCACTTTCTCTCAATTCGGTAAAGTAAACTATGATTATGATGGTAAATACCTGATGTCGTTGACTCTTCGAAGAGACGGATCTTCAAGGTTTGGTGCCAACAACAGGTATGGTTTATTCCCTGCTGTGAGCGTAGGTTGGAACCTTGGCAGAGAAGAGTTTATGAGCAAGGCAAATTTCATCTCCGATCTTAAATTCCGTGCAAGCTGGGGACAAACAGGTAATGATCAGATCGGGAACTTTGATAGCCGCGGTCTGGTGGGTTCCACAAGAGCTTACAACGGTGGCGCCGGTATCGGACCAACCCAGTTAAGCAATCCGGATCTGAAATGGGAAGTAAGACAGGAATTCAATGTTGGTTTGGATTTCGGTTTCTTCAACAACAGGTTAACCGGTTCGATTGATGCATACAGGCGTGATAATAAAGATCTTTTGTTACCGCGACCATTATATTTATCAACCGGATTTGGTTCTATTAACCAGAACGTAGGTTCAGTTAGAAATGAAGGAATTGAGTTTGCAATCAGGGGTCGCATCCTTGATGGAGATTTCAAGTGGACAAGTTCCTTCAACATTTCCAGGAACATCAACCAGGTTACTGGTCTGTATGATACCCTGACTTCACTTCCATCTGATCCTTCGATCAAAATCGGAGAGTCTCTCGGTTCATGGTTTGTGGTTCCTTTTGCCGGTGTGAATCCTGCAACTGGTCGACCTCTCTGGAGAGATATCAATAACAACCTGACCTACTTCGCAAATGCTGCAGACAGAAGATTCCTTGGTAATTCCCTGAATGAATATTTTGGCGGGTTCACCAACAATTTCGAATACAAAGGATTTGAACTGGAAGTATTCTTCAACTACGAATATGGAAGAATTGTAAATGACGGACAGATCAACTTCATGTCGGAGATCGGGGGACGTGCATTCAATGCTCTTCAGGATGTATACGACAGAAGATGGACTGCACCTGGCCAGGTAACAGATGTTCCACGTCCGATCAATGGTAATGCGGAATCAAGAGCATCCGGAAATTTTGCAGGTTCAAGAACCTTGTTGAAAGCTGATTATATCCGTTTGAAGCAGGTAACATTTGGCTACAACATTTCTCCAAACATGTTGCGCAGAATCAAAGTGAACAATATGAAAGTATATGTACAAGGGATCAATCTCTGGACATACACCGACTTTCCCGGATACGATCCTGAATTCGGAGCAACATCAGTTGGTATCGTTCCTCAATCTAAAAACCTGACTTTCGGTCTTCAGGTTGGTTTCTAACCTTCAAAAGAATTATAATGAAGAACATAAATAAATTTCTATTCATAACAGCTATCGCAGCTTCCACCTTGATGGTTTCCTGCGATAAGCGCCTGGATCTGGATCCAAGGCAGTCCATTGATCTGGATGGAGCCTATAATTCACCTGAAAACATCAACGCGGGTATCAATGCAGTATATGGTGGTCTTCGTCAGCAAACGGAGTATGGCCGTGATAAACTTGCAGTTGGAGATGCTCTTGCAGACATTGCAGTTGCAACCGGAAAATCCGGTCGTTTACAGGGAGAGAATCTGAATACACAGAACGTACATTTCATCAGCTGGCAAACCAGTTATGCATTAATAAATGATATCAACCTCATACTCGAGGCGATTCCTAATGTTACTGCAGAAACTCCGGTAAAAGAAAGATGGGAAGGTGAACTTAGGTTTCTCCGTGCATTGCTACACCACGACCTGGCAAAAATGTACGGTTATGATACCACTGCGGTAGTATCCGGTCAGTACAGGGGAAGTGTAGTGCTTGCTTTACAAGGATTTAAAGACGGGGCATCTGCATCAGAGTATCGTCCTGCAAGAGCAAGTATCAGGCAGGTTTACGAAGCAATTTATGCTGACCTCGACTATGCAACTGAAAAGTTGACCAACGGAAGAGGCGTTAACTATGCCACTAAAGCTTCTGCCCATGCATTATATGCACGTGTAGCTCTGTTTTATGGCGATTATGCCAAAGCAGAGGCACAGGCAACGCTGGCCCTGGATAATATTGGAGGGGTTGGAGCTTCACTTAGTACTGCCGCAAACTATGTTGCAGGATGGAGAGCGATCCGAAATCCCGAAAGTATTTTTGAGATCAGGTTCAACATTCAGAATGAAAGTCTTGGCGTGAACGTAGCGCTTCAGACAACTTATACTACCCTTGTTCAGCTGGGCAATACCAGCTCAACCGGTGGATTCGGAGACCTGGTTCCAAATAACGTTTTGCTGGGTAATCTTGGAATCACTACAACAGGATTTCCTGATATTCAGCGCGGTCCGGATGTGAGAGCTCAATTGTATGAGTGGGGTACTGCCGGTCGGGGTACAAGATTTATCGAAACCACCAAGTTCTTCGGTAAGAGCGGTTTTCCGAATCTTGACAACGTTCCTGTTATCCGCGTGCCTGAACTATACCTGATCAGGGCAGAAGCAAGACTGAAGAAAGCTTCACCGGATGAAGCTGGTGCACTGGCTGATGTAAACAGGATCAGAACCAATCGCGGTCTCGCAGAATCTGCAGCTACAGGCGATGCTCTGATGGAAGAAATTTTACTTCAGAGAATGCTTGAGTTTGCTTTCGAAGGCCACCGCTGGTTCGACCTGAAGCGTTTGGGCAGAGATATCGTAAAGGCTCAGCCATTAGCGATCAATCTTCCGTTCACAGATACCAGGATCCTTCCTGCTATTCCACAGCGTGAAATTGATGGTAATCCAAACATGAGGCAGAACCCAGGTTATTAATCTTAAATCAGTCTAACAATGAAAAAAATATTTTCAATAATAGCATTTGCTTTCATGACCAGCCTGGTTGGGACCTCATGTATCAAGCAAACTGAACCTCTTTTAGGTTCTGAAAACCAGGTGGAATTTGATGCGACAGTCATGAATACTCCCCTGACAGGCCAAATCTATCCTGTTCTATCAAGAGTACCGGCTTATGGTGTTGCAGTTGCCAATTCAAGACCGGCGATCACACGCACATCCGGTGAAATCAAGTTCAGGGTTAATCTTGTAGGAGCCCAGTCATCTACCGATCGGTCAATCGGAATTAATGTTGTGGCGAACCCGGTTCTCCCGGTAAATAATTTGGGAGAATCCATGCCTGCTGCTCAGGAAGGTGTTCATTTCACCGTTCCCGATGAAGTAGTGATTCCGGCAAATTCCAGCTTTGGAGAAGTATCCGTAACAATCCTTGATCCCGGTGCAACCACCGGCTCAAGAGGATTAGTTCTGGAACTGACTCCAACAGCCAATCTAAAGCCAAGTACCAACTACAAATATCTGGGGATCTCCATATCCCAGAACTAGGATTTTTCTTATGTTCTAAAGCCCGTCCGATTCTTCGGATGGGCCTACTGTAAAATTTAAAAAGCCGGAAGATTGCTCTTTCCGGCTTTTATTTTATTGTCAATACCAATTAACACTCATTTCAATTGAACATTATTCGTGATGGTAATTAGCCATCTGCGCTTTTAATGTTCGTGCTGATGCTCCTGAAGGATCTTCGTGAAATCTTCAATACTGATCTTTTTGTCTTCAGGTTTTACCTGGGTTTCAGCCCATTCAAAAACCTTATCAGTCTGGATCCTGAAGAAAGTTTCCTCAACATACTTCTTATCCTGCATCATTTTGTTTACATAATCATCCACCCACTGCTGGTCGTTGCCCATCTGGCTCATTCCACCGAGGTAAGAGAACAATTGATTCTTAGCAAAAGCAACCAGGTCTTCACGCTGAACTTCAATACTCTGTTCTTTGATCACTTTGTCAGTGATCAGGCTCCACTTCAACTGGTTTGCAAAAACAGGATATTCCTGCTCTGCCTGTTCCATTGATTTTGGAGTCTCACCGTTCGACTGGATCCAGCGCTTTAAAAATTCCGCAGGGAATTCGATATGCGTTTTTTCAAGAAGAACGTGATAGAGTTCGTGCTGAAGATGGTTCTTCGCCTGCTGGTTCCAGTAAGCTTCCATTTCAGTACGAATGGTATTTTTCAGATCTTCCTCATTTTTGATTTCCTTACCAGGAAAAGCCGCCTGGAAAAACTCTTCATTGAAATCAGCTTTTTCAACCATGCCTACTTTAGTGATCAGCATGCTGAAATTTTTGCTTCCGCCACCTTCAACACCTTTCAATCCCAGGTCATCAGTTACCCAGTCTTTTTCTTTTCCTTCGAAAGCATTATCCAATTGTACAGTCAGCACATCATCTTTCTTCTTACCCATCAATTGCTTGCGGAAGTCTTCACGGAAGTATTTTGCCAGCAATGAATTGTCTTTGCTGATACCGCCTTCTACAGGGTTTCCTGATTCATCAACCTCAGTAAAAGTTACATTGATCACGTTGTCGTCACCGGTGATCTCTTCAGGTTCGCTCATTTTACCATGACGAAGTCTGAGACGATCGATTTCCTCAGAAATCATTTCATCGGTGATCTCCACTTTATATAAAGCAGGATGTTCTTTTGAAAGATCAACCACTTCAAATTCAGGTTTCAAACCTACTTCAAATCCAAAGCTGTAATCAGCCGGGTTGTTAAGGTCGATCTGCCTTGCATCATTTTCTGCAAGTGGTAATGGCTGTCCGAAGATCTCCAGCTTTTCATTTACCATATAGTTGCTCAGTTCTTTTTCGATGGTACGAAGTACTTCATCTGTAAGAACTGCCTGACCATGCATTTTGCGCACCAATCCTGCAGGTACCATTCCTTTACGGAAGCCCGGGATGTTTGCGTTTTTGCTGAAGTTCTTCAGCGCTTTCTCGAAATTAGGAAGATAATCATCCTTTGATACCTTAACGGTTATCTTATCGTTCAGTAACCCAATGTTTTCCCTTGTTACTGTAGCCATATAATTTTCAGTTTTATTTGAATTTGGGCTGCAAAGGTAAGGGAAACGATCCGATTGGCTTTCGCTTTATAAAGATTCTGCAAAAGGAAACCCGGCAGTTTTAGCCTGCCGGGTCAAATTCTATTATTTTTTGGGAACCGTATCAATTATGATCGAACCCATAAACTATGTCCTGAATTGCTATCTGGCTTTAAGAGTTAGCCGGGGATTACCAGTTTAATCGTGAAGCACCAGCATAGGAACTTTGGTTTCATAAGCCATGGCTGCTGTCTGGCTCTTGTTAAAAAGCCTCTCCAGGAAACTGTGTTTGTGGGTCAGCATTACCAGGAGTTCTGTATCATTTGACTGGATAAATTCAACCAGTCCGTGTTTGATATTATCGTCTTCTACTGTTACAAATTTGTAATTGATGCCTTCCAGTACATTTTCCGCAGTTTTTCTCCATTCGAATTCTGCCACTTCATTATTGTTGGATTCGGCTTTGCGTACGTGGACGATATGAACCTCCGAATTGAATTTTTTAGCCAGTTCAACCAGGGGGCTGAAACAATGTATGTTGATCTCGTAATGATAATCAGTTCCGAACGTAATATGCCTGAGCTGGTTAAATCTTGCATCCTGCGGAATAACCATCACCGGAGTTTTTACTTTCCTGATCAGGTTTACCGTGGTACTTCCGATCAGTTTATCAATTCCTCCCACACCTTTCATTCCCATTACCACCAGGTCTACGGGTCTCTCTTCCACCAGCAATTTGATTTCATCAGAAGGAATACCAATTCTAACCAGCCATTCAATCTCCATATCAAATTTTTGATTGAGCGCTTCAGCTTCCTTCTTCATCATCTGCTCATTCTCTTTCTGAAGTTCATCCACAGTTACCATTACATAGGGGACTTCGCTTACCGGCGTCGGCAACATATAAGCATGAAACAGTAATAGTTTTGCATTGAAGATCTTTGCAAGTTCTGCAGCATGTACAGCAGCATTATGTGCTTCAGGAGAAAAATCGGTAGGTATGAGTATGGTTTGCATAACTGAAAGTTATAAATAAAAAAGCCTTCAGAAAAATCTGAAGGCTTTGTGCGGATGGAGGGACTCGAACCCCCATGCCTCGCGGCGCTAGATCCTAAGTCTAGTGCGTCTACCAATTTCGCCACATCCGCATTACTTCCTGTTCTAAGATGAATTCTTGTCAAATCATCTTCCAACTATCAAAAGCGGGTCGCAAATGTAGGGGAATTTTATCAGAATAATTTCATCAGGTACAATTTTACTAAATTCGTATTAGTATGGATAATGTAGCTGCGCTGCCTAAATATAATCTGAACGAAGAACAGGAAAAGAAACTAATTCTCCGGGAATACAGGGCTTTACTCCGCGACCTGAAGCCCAAATTAAAACCGAAGGACAAAGCACTGGTCAGGCTGGCCTTTGAAATGTCGGCAGATGCCCATCGCACCATGCGACGCAAAAGTGGCGAACCCTATATCCTGCATCCTTTGGCTGTTGCACGAATTTGTGTTGAAGAGATCGGTCTCGGTGTAAGATCCACTATCTGCGCGCTCCTTCATGATACAGTAGAAGATACCGATATAACCCTTGATGATATTGAAAAATCCTTTGGTACAGAGATCGCAAGAATTGTGGATGGACTGACCAAGATCTCCAACGTAATGGATGTGAGTGGTTCGCAACAGGCGGAGAACTTTAAAAAGATCCTGCTTACGCTTACAGATGATCCAAGGGTGATCCTAATCAAACTGTCGGACAGGCTGCATAACATGCGGACGATGGACAGCATGAAGCGGGAAAAGCAATTGAAGATCTCTTCTGAAACTGTGTACGTTTACGCTCCGCTTGCACACAGGATGGGATTGTACAATATCAAGACTGAAATGGAAGACCTTTCCATGAAGTATCTTGAACCGGAAGCTTACCGTGCGATTGCCCGCAAACTTGCAGAAACCAAAAGGGAAAGATCAAGGTATATCAACGAGTTCATTCGCCCGATCCGCGAAAAGCTGGAACGGGGAGGCTTCAATTTCGAAATTTATGGTCGTCCCAAAAGCATTCACTCCATCTGGAATAAAATGCAGAAAAAGGGAGTGTCTTTTGAAGAAGTGTACGACCTCTTCGCTATTCGGGTAATCCTGAATTCACCAACAGAAAAAGAAAAAGAGGATTGCTGGAAAGTTTACAGTTTTATTACGGATGAATACCTGCCTGCTCCCGAGCGACTCCGCGACTGGTTAAGTAATCCTAAATCCAATGGCTATGAAGCTCTTCATACTACCGTGATGGGGCCACAGGGAAAATGGGTGGAAGTTCAGATCCGGACAAAGCGTATGAATGAAATTGCAGAGAAGGGACTTGCTGCTCACTGGAAGTATAAAGAAGGCACTGCGGATGAAAATCGTTTTGATAAATGGTTTCAACAGATCCGTGAAGTGTTGTCGAGCAATGAAACCGACTCAGTTGATTTTCTCCAGGATTTCAAAACAAGCTTTCTTGCCGAAGAGATCTATGTATATACTCCGAAAGGCGATGTAAAAATGTTACCGACCGGGTCAACAGCACTTGATTTCGCATTTGCGATTCACAGCGCGGTTGGCTCTCAATGTATAGGTGCTAAAGTAAACCACAAGCTGGTTCCTATCAGTCATAAACTCAGGAGTGGCGACCAGGTGGAGATCATTACTTCCGGAAAACAAAAACCAAGTGACGACTGGCTGAATATCGTTGTTACCGCGAAAGCGAAAAACAAGATCAAGGATGCACTCAAGGAAGAAAAAAGAAAGGTAGCGGAAGAAGGGAAGTATACGGTTCAGCGGAAGCTGGAAAATATGGGTGCTTCGATGAGCCAGCATAATATTGAAGTGCTGACAAATTATTACAAGCAACCTTCTTCACTTGACTTATTCTATGCAGTAGCGGTAAAGAATATTGATCTGAAAGAGATCAAGGAATTCCACCAGAGTGGCGACAGGCTTGAAGCACCGAAGCCGGTGAAACCTGTCATCCAGGAAAATAAAAATGAAGGGCAGTCGACCATCCCGAAAAAAGATGCGGAGCTGATCATCTTTGGTGAAAGCAGCGACCGGATCGTATACAACCTGGCGAATTGTTGTAAGCCAATCCCCGGTGACGATGTTTTCGGATTTGTTACAACAGGTAAAGGATTGACAATACACCGTACGAACTGTAAAAATGCGGCAAGGCTTTTATCCAATTATGGACACAGGGTTGTAAAGACCAAGTGGGCAAAAAATAAAGAAATTTCCTTCCTTACCGGTTTGAAGATCGTGGGGTTGGATGATGTAGGGGTCATTCATAAAATCACCAATTTGATTTCAGGTGAAATGAAGATCAATATTAATGCTATGACCATTGAAGCGAAGGATGGATTGTTTTTCGGAAACGTGCGGATCTATGTGCATGATAAGGAAGAGCTGGAAGAGCTGGTAGATCACCTGAAAAAGTTGCCGGGAATCGAGACTGTAGATCGTTACGATACAGAATGAGTTTTTCACCTATTTTTGCCGCTCATTATAAATACCAAATCAATGGTCGACGTTATTTTAGGCCTCCAGTGGGGTGATGAGGGTAAAGGAAAAATAGTTGATTTCTTTGCTCCGCAATATGATATCATTGCCCGTTTCCAGGGTGGCCCTAATGCAGGACATACATTATATGTAGATGGAAAAAAAGTTGTACTGCACCAGATCCCTTCCGGGATCTTTCATGAAGGAACAACCAATCTTATCGGAAACGGAGTTGTGCTGGATCCGGTAACACTAAAAAGAGAATGTGCTTCTGTAGCTTCTTTTGGAATCGACTACAGAAAAAATTTATACATCGCAGAAAGAACTCACCTTATTCTTCCTACACACAGGGCACTTGATAAAGCTTCTGAATTACTGAAAGGAAATGATAAAATCGGTTCGACGCTGAAAGGGATTGGTCCTGCATATATGGACAAAACCGGCCGTAACGGTCTGCGTGTAGGCGATCTGCTTGATAAAAGCTTTACAACCCAATACATCAAACTTCGATTAAAGCATCAGCGTTTGCTTGATGGAATGAATTTCCAGGAAGATATCAATGCATGGGAAGAAGAATTTTTTGAAGCAATTGAATTCCTGCGTGAATTCAAGATCGTGAATGGAGAATACTTCATCAATGATCATATCAGGCAGGGCAAGAAAGTACTTGCAGAAGGTGCACAGGGAAGTATGCTGGATGTTGATTTCGGAACATTCCCGTTTGTAACTTCATCGAATACAATTTCTGCCGGAGTATGTACAGGACTTGGTGTAGCACCTCAGACTATTAAAGATGTAATGGGTGTTACAAAAGCTTACTGCACAAGAGTGGGTAGCGGTCCTTTCCCGACTGAATTGTTTGATGAGAAAGGAGAAGAGTTGAGAAAGATCGGAAGTGAATTCGGCGCTACTACCGGCAGGCCGAGAAGATGCGGATGGATTGATCTTGTTGCACTTCGTTTTGCCTGCATGGTAAACGGGGTTACAAAAGTGATCATGACCAAAGCAGATGTTCTGGATGCATTTGAAGAATTGAATGTGTGTGAATCTTACCTGGTAAACGGAGAGAAAACAGAACAGGTTCCTTTCCAGATGAACAGGGTTGAGATCAAACCAGAGTGGACGAGTTTCAAAGGTTGGAACACCGACATCACTCAGATCAGGGAGTTTTCGGAATTGCCTGCAGAAATGAAAACTTACATGGATAATATAAACAGGTATCTTAACGTTGATATCGCTTATATTTCAAATGGTCCTGGTCGGGATCAGTTAATAAAAAATCACTAAACACGCGCTTTTTACACGATTTTTTTTCATGAAAAAAATTAAATAAAAAGTTTGGTGGTATAAAAACTTGATTGAAATTTACAGCTCAATTGTAATAGACTATGGCAGCAAAATCAGATAAAACCAACAGCGAAAAACCTGCACCTAAGTCTTCGCAAAAAGCACCCAAGTCATCGTCCAAACCTAAGAAGCAATTAGAGGAAGATGAAGATGATCTGGATGAAGAAGAGGAAGAGACAACAGGTACAAAAAAACCAACAGCTTCAAAAAAGAAAGGTGCTGATTCAGACGAAGAAGATGATGATGTGGAAGAAGATGAAGATGTAGATGATTGGGAAAAGCCTGAAGAGGATGATAGCTGGGATCCTGACTTCGAAGAGTTCGATCTTCCAAAGTCAAAAGCTAAAAAAAGCAGTGGGGGCGGTGCTGCCAAAAAAGGTACCAAAGAAGATGACGATGATCTTGGAATCGATGATGAATTCAAGGATATGGATCTCTTCAACGACTCCGGCTTTGATGATGAAGAGGATGATTACTAATCACGCATCTATATCATAGTTCAATCAATTTGACCAGAACTTTTCGTTCCTTTCAAATAGCTGATCAACAGCATACAAAATTGCAGATGTTGAACTGGGCCAACCGGTTCAACATCTGTTGTTTTCTGGATAACCATAACTATGATCTTCCCGGAAAAACCTACGAAGGAATCTGCGCAGCAGGAAGTTTAAATTCTATCAATTTACCGGCAGGAACTGCATTTCATCAGCTTCAAGAATTTCATCAGGTACACCGCGACTGGGTCTTCGGGCATCTTTCATTCGATCTGAAAAATGAACTGGAGACATTATCTTCTGAACTTCCTGACTATATTGGCTTTCCTGACCTTCATTTTTTTGTTCCTGAAGTAATTGTTTTCATTTCTGAAAATGAACTGAAGATTGGATTGATAGGAGAGAATCATGAGGAGGTATTGAAAGAGATCCTGTCACAGAAACTAACGTTCACAGGTAACCGAAATAATGCGAAAAGCGGCGGCACAATATCTTTGTCCAATCCGGTTCGCTCAAGATTCACGCGCGATCATTACATTGAAACAGTAAATAAATTAAGAGATCATATCCTTCGCGGCGATTGTTATGAAATCAATTTTTGCCAGGAATTTTATATCCCTGAAATTGATATTGATCCATTAAAGATCTTTACAGAACTCGACAAAACCTCGCCGAATCCATTTGCTGCATTCTATAAATACAATGATAAATATTGTCTTTGCGCAAGTCCTGAACGTTACCTGCGCAAACAGGGAAGGGAACTGATCTCACAGCCAATTAAGGGAACAATCATTCGAGACAGGTTAAATGAGGAAAAAGATAAAGTCAACAAAAACCGGTTGCTTAACAGTGAAAAAGAAAAAGCGGAAAACGTAATGGTGGTTGACCTTGTAAGAAATGACCTTTCAAAGGTTTCCAGGGAAGGATCTGTTACTGTAAAAGAGTTATTCGGAATTTATTCTTTTCCGCAGGTACACCAGATGATATCCACGATCAGGGGTGAACTTCGGGAAGATCTGAATTGGATAGAGGCTCTCAGACAATGTTTTCCCATGGGTTCTATGACGGGTGCTCCGAAAAAACGTGTAATAGAACTTATTGAGAAATATGAACTGAGCAGGAGAGGGATCTTTTCCGGTGCTATTGGTTATGTTGATCCGGAAGAAAATTTTGATTTTAACGTAGTGATCAGAAGCATAGTTTATAATAAGGCATCCGGTTATTTGTCATTCCAGGCGGGTTCGGCTATTACTTATGCATCTGATGCAGCTGCTGAATATGAAGAGTGTTTGCTGAAAGCCAGCGCAATAAAAAAGGTACTGACCAATTAAGATCAGTACCCAATCGTAAGGTTAAGGGACTTATTTTACAGCTAACTGAATACCCTGTTTAGGTTCTGTTCTCTGAGTATTTCCACCTTCAAGTAAAACATTTATAGACTCTTCCAGTATCTGGAATTTATGAGAAGTAAACAATTCCATTTTTGATTCAGGCAGAATCAGTTCATATTTAAATGAACCTGCTGATATTACCCTGTCAAAGTTTGGATTGTAACGGTCAAATTCATCCATATCCATCAAAATATGTTTTGCGATCACGGAAGAATGATATTTGCCTGCAATCTGAATAGACTTTGAATTTTCCTTTTCTTTTCCGGTCAGGTTTCTGAGAATAACCTGTCCTTTTCCTATACCAACCTGTTCTTTAACTTCCTTCTTAGTAAGCGTTGTAATTCCTCCCTGTCCTTCAAATACGTAATGTGTACCGATGAATTTTTTAACATGCGTTCTGGATTCAGCAGGTAAATAGTATTGAAGATCCCAGAAGTTTTTGCTTTTGCTTTTCTTCATGGCATTGTAAACAACACCGGAACCGCCGTTATAAGCTGCGATCACCAGAAGCCAATCGCCAAATTCCTTGTACAGATCTTTTAAATAACGGGAAGCAGCATGAGTACTTTTTACAAAATCACGGCGATCATCGCGACCTTTCGTAACTTTTAACCCATACATTCTGGCTGTTGCAGGCATAAACTGCCATGGACCAACAGCTCCAACCCATGAAACTGCACTTGTTTTAAGCCTGGATTCGATAACAGCCAGGTACTTTAGTTCTTTAGGCAAACCATGTTGGATCAGGATCCCGTCCATCATGTTGAAATAAGGTCTTCCCCAATCTTTTAGTTCCATCAGGTTGTCGGTTTCCCGACTCATATAATCCTGAACAAAACTCATTGCTTTTGGATTCAACCTGACTGAATTGTATTTGGCAGCAGCCGCAACAACGGTCGTTTTTTCGAATAGTTCGTTAAATCCGGATTGAGGAATAGAATCTTTTAAAATAGCTTTTTTGGGAGAGGTAGCGTTCTTAGTGATCAGTAAGGAATCGGTGATATTGGATGCTCCCTGGATCAGTGAATTTCCCTGTACGGCCGGGATCTGATCAAAGTTTGTTCTGCCTTTATCTTCAAGCCAGGAGTTTTTTGCAGAAGCATTAAAAACCAGCATGAATAATAAAGAGCCTGATAGAATGTTTTTGAGCATCATCATTTTTTTAGTTCAACAATTCAACCCAACAGATAAGGATGATGGCTTCATAGGAGGAAGCGGCTTTACAGGGGCGAAACAGCAGGGTTGTTTAATTACTGATTTTCCATTTACTGTTCCCTGTACTCAGACAGCCACTTGTGCGATAACTGCAGCAAAGATAACTCGTGAAATCGGTTTGACATAACCTGCAGTCCAAATGGTAATCCATTACTGTGCCAAAAAAGAGGAATTGAAATTGCGGGAAGGCCGGTAAGATTTGCCAGAACAGTAAAAATGTCAGCCATATACATGGCGATGGGATCGTGATCGTTTTGTCCCAGTGAAAATGCCGTTGAAGGAACGGTAGGAAGAATTACGGCGTCAAAATCTTTGAATATCAGCTCCATCTGGTCGGATAATAACCTCCTGACCTTTTGGGCTTTCGAATAATAAGCATCATAATAACCGGAACTCAGTACAAAAGTCCCGAGCATAATACGCCTTTTAACTTCTCGTCCAAAACCTTCAGACCGGCTGTTTTTGTACAGTTCTGTCAGGTCCTGGTTTTTATCCACATTTTTGAAACCATACCGGATACCATCGAACCTTGAAAGATTGGACGAAGCTTCCGCTGTGGTAAGTACATAGTAGGCAGGAACTATATAATCAAGAAGTTCAAAATCAATAGGTTGAACATCATATCCGTCTTCCGATAACTGCTTCAGAAAGCTTTTGATGCCTGCTGCAATCTCGGAGTCGAGAGCAGGTGAATCCAGGGCTTGCCGAAAGTAACCGATTTTTTTACCGGGCTGATTATCAAGATTTGAGGAATAGGATGGAATTTCTTTTGTGGATGCGGTACTATCAAATGCATCATTTCCTGAAATAACTTCAAGGACAAGAGCAACATCCGGAATGTTTTTAGAAAAGATTCCTATCTGGTCGAAGGAAGATGCATAAGCGATCAGCCCATAACGGGAAATTCTTCCGTATGTAGGTTTCAAACCGACGATTCCGCAGAAATCTGCAGGCTGTCGGACTGAGCCCCCGGTATCTGAACCCAGACTAACCATACAAAGATCTGCCTGGACTGCAACTGCAGAACCGCCGGAGGAACCCCCTGCAACACGTTCGTTGTTGATCGCATTGAGCACAGGTCCTTTAGCTGAATTCTCATTAGTGGAGCCCATAGCAAACTCGTCGCAGTTTGTATTCCCAATGATAATGGCCTCTTCGTCCAGCAAACGCTGGATGGCAGTAGCATTATAAATGGCTTTGAAGCCTGTCAACATATTGGAGCAGGCCGTCAGCTCATGACCTTCGTAGGAAATAACATCTTTGATGGCTATGATCACACCATGTAACCTTCCCGGTTGTTTTCCGGCAGCACGATCTGCATCAAGTTTCCTGGCCATATGCAGTGCTTCCTCTTCATAAAGATGGGTCAGGGCATTTAAATGAGCCTGATCCCTGATCTTTTGAAGGTAAAATTCTACTGCAGAGACACAGGTCACCCTACCGTGCAGAAGGTCTGCATGATATTGTTGTATGGAATCGAAAGAGAACAATCCTTAAGTAGTAAAACTAAGTTGGAGTTATGGTTGGTTAGAAGAAGCTGCTTCTTTTTCTTTTTCCTGCATTCCTTCCTCGATCTCTTTCTTCACGTTGGTTTTAGCATCGTTGAATTCCCTGATACCACGGCCAAGGCCTCTCATGAATTCAGGAATTTTACGACCTCCGAAAAGGATCAAAACCGCAAGTACAATAAGAATCCACTCGCTTCCACCAGGCATCGAAATGAATAATAAAGAATTATTCGCTAACATGTTTTTTGTTTTATTGGAATAAGATACGAATGTAAGGCTTTTTGAGATTTGGGTAAAAATAAAAAAGCGGAAGGATGACCTTCCGCTTCGATATGTTAAATGAACAAAGCCTATTTTGCTGCCGGTGCAACAACTGCTCTTTTCTTCTCCTGGATACGTGCGCTTTTACCGCTACGGCTACGGAGGAAGTACAGTTTAGCACGACGAACTCTACCAACTTTATTCAGCTCGATAGAATCGATATTCGGAGAGAATACAGGGAAAGTTCTTTCCACACCTACTCCGTCAGAAATTTTTCTTACTGTGAAACTTGCAGTATGACCAGAACCCTGACGCTTGATTACATCGCCTCTGAAGCTCTGAATACGCTCCTTCCCACCTTCAATAATCTTATAGTTAACGCTAACGTTATCTCCAGCTTTGAATTTTGGAAATTCTTTCTGGCCGGTTAGCTGTTCGTGTACAAATTGTACTGCCTGGTTCATGACTTCAAATTTTAAGAGTTGGCAAAGGTAGCTGTACTCGTTTTATATTCCAAAAGTTTTTTGCTGAAATTATTCTGCCGCTTTAAATCTTACCATTCAGCTTCTTCATTTCATTTATCTCGCAACGTTCACCGCTCTCTTTTCCCTGATCACTGTTACCTTGATCTGTCCCGGGAAAGTCATTTCAGTCTGGATCTTTTGTGCGATCTCGAATGAAAGCCTGTCGCTATCGTTGTCAGTAACTTTATCTGCTTCAACGATCACCCTGAGTTCACGGCCAGCCTGAATCGCATAAGCTTTTTCAACTCCGTTATAAGAGCATGCAAGATTCTCAAGATCCTTGATGCGCTGAAGGTATTGCTGCATGATTTCCCTTCTTGCCCCTGGTCTTGCTCCACTGATGGCATCACAAGCCTGGACAATAGGAGAGATCACATACTGCATTTCCATCTCATCGTGGTGGGCCCCGATAGCATTTACTACCGCAGGATTTTCACCATATTTCTCCGCCAGCTTTGCTCCAAGCAACGCGTGGCTCAGTTCAGTTTCTTCATCCGGAACTTTCCCGATATCATGCAGTAATCCGGCTCGTTTTGCAAGTTTTGGATTCATTCCAAGCTCTGCAGCCATGATTCCGCAAAGGTTTGCCACCTCGCGTGAGTGCATCAGGAGGTTTTGTCCGTACGAAGAACGGAACCTCATCTTACCCACAATTCTTACCAGTTCTTTATGTAAACCATGAATACCCAGTTCGATCACGGTTCTTTCACCGATTTCCATTACCTGCTCTTCAATCTGTTTGCGGGTTTTTTCTACAACCTCTTCAATACGTGCAGGGTGAATACGTCCGTCGGTTACCAGTCGCTGCAAACTGAGTCGTGCGATCTCTCTTCTGAGCGGATCAAAGGAGGAAAGGATGATTGCCTCCGGAGTATCATCAACGATCAGGTCAACACCGGTTGCTGCTTCAATTGCGCGAATATTACGTCCTTCACGGCCGATGATCTGGCCTTTGATCTCGTCACTTTCAAGGTTGAAAACAGTAATGGAGTTTTCTATCGCCTGCTCGGCAGCGGTACGCTGAATAGTCTGGATGATGATCTTTCTTGCTTCCTTGTTTGCCTTCTGCTTAGCATCATCAATGATCTCCTGCTGCAAACCAAGGGCACGGGTATGTGCTTCCTGCTTCAGACTTTCGACCAGCTGGGTCTTTGCTTCTTCGGCTGTGAGACCAGCGATCTTTTCCAGTCTCCTGATATGTTCTTCCTGGTGTTTTTCGAGTTCTGTACGTTTCTGATTTACTACATCGATCTGTTTGTTCAGATTTTCCTTGATCACCTCATTTTCCTTTGCCTGCTTATCGAGTTGTTCGATTTTACCGGTAAGTGATTGTTCTTTTTGTCTCAACCTGTTCTCTACATCCCCGATTTTCCTGTTTTTCTCCAGGATCTCCTTGTCGTGCTCTGCTTTAAGTTGAACGAATTTTTCTTTTGCTTCTAATAATCTTTCTTTTTTTAAAGTTTCTGCAGATTTCTGTGCGTCATCAATGATCTTCTTCGCGGCATTCTCGGCTTCCTCAACTTTATTTTTTGTATCCTTGGCAAAGATGAACTTGCCCGCCACAATTCCGGCTACGAGGGCAACTACACCTATAATAATCGTTATGAGTTCCATTTTTTTCTATGGGTTTATATATTTTAGAATCACGTTCTCCTCCTATGTGGTTGTTTTTAAGCATAGTTGAAACGCTAATTGAGCGAAAATACAAAAAAAGGGTTGTCAATCGCGGAAGCCCGGAATTGAGTCCCATTTAATACATCAATGGTAAGGTATAATCAAGGCAAGAATGTATATTGCCCATATAATTATTTTCAGATGAACAGACCTTTCCTATTACTATGCTGCACATTTCTGGCAGTTTCCTTTCTTCATGCACAAAACGGAACCAACAAACCTTTTAAGGTAAACGGTACCATATCGAACCCCGGTAATGTTGAGTGGGTATATATGAATTATGTATTTGAGGGAGAAAGAAAAACAGACAGCAGTCAACTTAAAAACGGAAGTTATTCATTTAACGGTCTCCTCGCAGAACCAACCATGTCCAGGTTTATGGTTTCCTATAAGCCAGGGGAAGACGGCAAAAAACCTGCTACCAATTCCAAAAGAGATATGATCACCGTGTTCCTGGAACCGGGTTCCGTAATTAATATTTCAAGTACTGATTCCTTATCAAATTTTAAAGTGAAAGGTTCTGCTTCACACGAAGCTTTCATGGCACTTGAAAAAGAATTGAAATCCGATAATGATAAAATGCAGGCGCTTAGTCAGCAATACAGCATGTTATACCGTGCAAAAGATACTGCTGCCATGAAAGCACTTGAACCAAAGTTTGATGAGATAGGAGATGCCATGAAGAAAACTTATGAGCAATATATTCTTGCAAATCCTAAATCGCCGGTAGCGCTTTATGCGTTGGGACAGTTCGCAGGATATGATATCGACGCCGACAAAGTTGAACCTGTTTTCGCAAAATTACCTGCGGCCACAAGGAACTCACCTACCGGAAAACAGATGGCGGAAAAGATCGAAACTGCTAAAAAAACCGGTGTAGGAAGAATTGCTATGGATTTTTCTCAGAACGATACATCCGGAGTGCCTGTAAAACTGTCTAGCTTCCGTGGAAAATATGTTTTGATCGATTTCTGGGCAAGCTGGTGTGGTCCGTGCAGGGTTGAAAATCCAAACGTTGTGGAAGCCTTTAATAAATACAAGGATAAAGGATTCACTGTTTTGGGCGTTTCACTCGACAGGCAGAATGATAAAGAGAAGTGGCTGAAAGCGATTTATGATGACCAACTGGCCTGGACGCATGTATCAGATCTTCAGTTCTGGAAAAATGCAGTGGCTGTTCAATATGGCATCCAGGCAATCCCGCAGAATTTCCTGGTTGATCCGAACGGAAAGATCATTGGTAAAAACCTGAGGGGAGAAGCTTTGCAAAAGAAACTTGAGAATCTGTTTCAGTAAAATACAGATGTCAAAACTTTTTGTTTATCGATATTTCTATTTTGAAGCTGAAGGCAATAGGTTTGGAAATCATTGGAGCGATATATTAATGTGTTCATTTTTTATTTAAATACAAAACAGCATTGCCTGTTAAATCAACTTTTATGAAGAGAATTTTTGTGGTGGTCTCCCTGTTTTCTGTAATGACCGTTTCTGCGCAGTCCGTTTCAAAAAAGACCAGCCTCGTGAAGGGTCAGCAGATTGAGCAAACCAGTAAGGTAAGCGCCAATATCACCCAGGAAATGATGGGCCAGTCGATGGAGATAAAAATGGAAACCAATTCGAACGGACTATTGGAAGTGAAAGATGCTTCAGCCGATGGATATACTGTAGCGAATACCGTGAAGCGTGTTATAATGAACATGAGTGCAATGGGTAATGAGCAGAATTTTGATTCTGATAAAAAAGAAGACCTGGATGGTCCGATTGGTCAGACAGTAAAAGACAAAATTGGTGTAGCGAGAGAATACAAACTCAATAAGGATGGTGTGATCACTGCACTTCCTGAGGCTGCAAAAAAAGATGATCCAAACTCCATGATGGGTGGCGTTATGGGTGGCGCTATGGAAGATGAGCTGATTGGAAATACTTATTCAGCATTGATCGCTATTCCTGCCGCCGGCGTTAAAGTTGGCGATAGCTGGAATGATTCTACCATCACTAAGGAAAACAAGGTTCGGAATACTTACACCCTGAAGCAGGTAAATGGCAATGATGCAGTGGTTGATGTAAAAGGAACTTTGAATGTTGACCGTGAAATGGAGCAGCAGGGTATGGCTATGCAAATGTCGATGAACGGTACCATTACCGGTGAATTGACCTTCGATACCAAATCAGGTCTGATCAAAGCAAGAAAGCAGAATACCAAAGCAACAGGATCAATTGAAGTGCAGGGACAAACTGTTCCGTTAACACTGGATACAACTGCGGAGACTACTGCGGTAATCAAATAATTGATTGGAGTAGAAGTTTATAATTCATATAAAAAAACCAGGCTGTCCTTTTGAACAGCCTGGTTTTTTATTGATTGGAACCTGCAAAATTTGGTTTTGCAGTTTTAATTCCATGCAGATTTTTATTTATTCATCCTCCCGTCAACCATCTTCTCAAGATCATCAAGCTGTTGCTGAATTCCTGAATGCAGGACGGTAGAGGCAGTTGCAGATTTCTGTTGCGTAGCAAACCATAAGAGCACCATCGCGATATAGTCCTGCATATCCTTTCCTGCAAAGTTGGTCTTGAAATCTACCAGCCGGTCATTGATCACTTTTAGCGTTTTTCTCACCACTTCCTCGTCTTTTGGCTCGATCCGGATGCGGTAATTACGGTCTCCGACTACGACATTTACTGGAATTAGCTCCTCCATTGGAAAGTATTATTTATTTACATTATATTCACAATCGTTAAAATCAACCCTAAAAAACCATCCCAATATCCGGGATTAAAACTCTGGTTATGAATGCAAAAGTTAAGTACTCCACATTCATTGACAGTGTTCAAATTGAACTGAATCACTGCAATGAAAATGCTCTGAAAGCTGTACTCCGCGATGATAAAGGCAGCATCTGCAAACAAATGGAAACCCATGTTCTCGAAGCCCCGGCGAAATTAACCTGGGAAGGACTGGAAAATCTTCCCTACGGAGTGTATACCCTTGAACTGTTTCATGGAAAAGAAGAGATGTCGGTCAGGATGGTCAAAAGAGTGTGATTACTGTCCCAGTAAACTGATACAACGGTCGATCTCTTTGAGGTAGTTCCCGATTTTTTTCTCCAGTTCCTTTTTCTCTTCGGGTTCAATTTTTCCTGCCAGTGTTTTTAATACTGCAACGGTCTGTTCCATTTCCAGTAACCTTGCAGTCTGTGCATCTTTTGTAAGTTTCAACACCTCGTTTTCACGCTTCAGTTTCTCATTCTCCTTGATCAATAGTTCATGCCTGCCCAGCAGTTGCTGAAGCTTTTGCGTGATCCGTATGATTTGTTCGTTGTGCTCCATTACAATTGTGCTGTGATCAAGGCAGGGTCAATTTTAAGTGACGCTCCTTTTTGAATGCCTGGTGCTTTTTAAAACTATTTCCTGATCTCCGCCTGCAGATCCTTTTCCAGAACGCCCATGATCTTATTCATCATGGCGTCGATCTCTTTATCAGTTAAAGTTTTTTCTTCATCTACAAAAGTGAAACTCAAGGCAAGTGATTTTTTTCCTGCTCCGATCTTCTCACTTTCGAAAACGTCGAACAATTTAATGGAAGTTAACTTTTGAATTCTTGCAGCAAGAATTGATTTTTCCACACTGCCATATTCCAGTTCCTTCGGCAGCACCACTGCAAGATCCCTGTAAACCGGTAATTGTTTTGGCAGCTCCTTAAAACGGATTTTATTTTTCTCAACGATCGATAAAATTTCATCCCAAAGCAGGTCCGCATAATAAACAGGTTGTTTAATATCAAACCTGTTCAATTCATGTTTGGCCACAATCCCAAATTCCCCGATTGATTTCTTTTGACTGTTGATTGAAAGGGATGCTTCCATTTTATAATTCGAGGCATTTTCGAATTCAATATTGTTTATACCAAGTGAATGCATCAGTTTTGAAACGATTCCCTTGAGATAATAAATGTCACTTGACAATCCTTTTCCTTTCCACTGATCTTCTGTACGGTTCCCCGTTACATACAAACAGAGGTGATTGTATTCTTCATATTTACCGACTGCTTTTTGGGCGTAGGTTTTACCAAATTCAAAAAACCTGATATTATTATTTTTCCTGTTAAGGTTATAGGCAACTGCTTCCAATCCTGTTTCCAGCATGGATGGACGCATGATATTATGCACGGCACTCAGGTTGTTTAAGAGTCTTACACCTTCAGCCAAATCCTTGTCATCGAAATAAGCAGCATTGGTGATCGAGTTCGTGAAAATCTCATTGAATCCTGTTGAAGCAAGGAGATCAGCGATCTTCTCACGTGAGAAATGTTTGTAGCCATCAACCTCCACCGAGGGAGTGATAGTAATGGATGTAGGAATATCAATATTATCCAATCCATCAATCCTCATTACTTCTTCCACAATATCCGCCTGCATCGAGATATCCGGTTTGCTGAATGGAACTGTGACCAGCAGATCATCAATTCCTTCGCGATCGATCTCAAATCCAAGAGCGGTCAGGATCTTTTTTACAGTATCCGGATGATAGTTTTTTCCGCTCAGCTTTTTCAGAAAATGATATTTAAGAGAGACTTTGGTTTTCTCTGTTTTTCCCGGATAGATATCTACCACTTCAGACGCAATTTCACCACCTGCAATTTCTTTGATCATCATTGCAGCACGTTTCAGTACATTGACAGTATTACTGATATCAATATTCTTTTCAAACCTTGCAGCAGCTTCGGTTCTGAGGTTATGCCTGAAAGATGTTCTGCGAATATCAACCGGGTTGAACCAGGCGCTTTCCAGAAATATTTCAGTGGTACTTTCTTTAACGCCACTTGTTGCTCCGCCAAATACACCCGCTATACACATTGCATTGCTGAGTCCGTCACAAATAATCAGATCTTCACCATGCAGTTTTCTTTCTTTTCCATCCAGGGAAAGAAAATTTGTTCCCGCTTCAAGATTTTTTACGATCACTGAATTACCGGAAATTTCCTTCTTGTCAAATGCATGTAACGGCTGACCGGTTTCATGCAAAATGAAATTCGTAATGTCTACAATGTTATTGATTGGCCGCTGACCTATTGCAATCAGTTTATTCTTCAGCCATTCAGGAGATTCTTTTACGGTAACACCTGAGATGGATACACCACTATATCTTCTGCAGGCATTGGTGTTCTCAATTTTTACATCAATTGTTGTCTTTCCCGCAGGTGCTTTGAATGAATTATTGAAAGGAGATTTTACTCTCAGGTCTTTTTTATCGTGATGAATCAGATAGGCAACCACATCTCTTGCAACACCAAGATGACTCATTGCATCCATCCGGTTTGGCGTAAGTCCTATCTCGTATATAATGTCTTTATAAAGCGAAAAATAATCGGAGGCAGGAGTTCCTGGTTTCAGGTCGGATGGAAGAACCATAATACCTGAATGGTCTTCACTGATCCCGATCTCATCTTCCGCGCAGATCATCCCATAACTTTCAGTTCCACGGATCTTCGCAACTTTCATCGTAAGCGGGTCACCTTTAGACGGGTAGATGGTTGTGCCAACAGTTGCCACCACTACTTTTTGTCCGGCAGCTACATTTGAAGCACCGCAAACCACCTGGATAGGCTCGGCCTGCCCGATATTTACGGTGGTGACTTTCAGTTTATCTGCATTCGGATGTTGTTCGCAGGTCAGTACTTCCCCGATAACCAGTCCTTCAAGACCTCCCTTAAAGTTTTCAAAATCTACCATACTTTCCACTTCAAGTCCGATGGAAGTCAGGATTCTGCTTAATCTTTCAGGATCGATCTGTACGGGTAAATAATCACAGAGCCAGTTATAAGAGATAGTCATTTTGAATAATGGTTTGCTTTTTTCAGGTGCCAAAGATAAGTGATTCTGACTGCTGGAAGGCAGGATTATGAGAGGTAAAAACGGCCGGAATTCCAAGGATCTGCAAGGAAATGTTTATAAACACCGACCTGTGGATAACCCCTGTTTATGGTGATAAAACTTAAAATTTTTGTGGATAATCTTAAATAAATTGTGAATAGGACAATATGAAATGTGAATTTGACGTGCTTACCCTGTTACAAAAGTTTTTTCAATTACAACCTTACAGGTACAGTTGAATGCCATTATATTCGCCGTCCGGCCAACCGGTAATATTCGGTTAACATAGCACTCGGGACATTTAGGACAAACCCAGAACAAAAGAAAACATGGATCTCACCAGCCTCAATAAAGACAAGAAATTTAAAAGAAAAACGGCTCCCGACCTCAGTACCATGATGTATGGTAAGGTTCCGCCCCAGGCTAAAGACCTGGAGGAAGCTGTATTGGGAGCGATCATGCTGGAAAAAGGTGCATTTGATACTGTTGTCGAGATCCTGAAACCCGAATGTTTTTATGTTGATGCGCATCAGCGGATCTATCGCGCGATGCAAAGTCTTCAGCAGAAGAACCAACCCATCGATATCCTTACGATTGTTGAAGAACTTCGTTTGAAAGAAGAGCTGGATATTGTAGGGGGTCCTTATAATGTTACCCGACTAACCAATGCAGTTGTATCTGCAGCGAATATTGAAACTCATGCAAGGATCATTCTGCAAAAATTCATTCAGCGTGAGCTGATCCGGATCAGCGGAGAGATCATTGGGGATGCATATGAAGACAGCACTGATGTATTCGACCTCCTCGATGATGCGGAAAGTAAATTATTCGAGATCACGAATAATCACCTGCGGAAAAACTTTGATTCTATTGATGCGGTACTTGTAAAAACGGTACAGCGGATTGAGGATATGCGTCACCGGAATGAAGACATTACCGGTGTGCCTTCAGGATTCCCGCAGCTCGACCAGGTAACCTATGGATGGCAGCCTTCGGATCTGATCATTCTTGCTGCCCGTCCTGCAGTGGGTAAAACCGCATTCGTACTGAACCTTGCGCGGAATGCAGCTTTACATCCTACCAAACCTACAGCGGTGGCGGTATTCAGTCTGGAGATGAGTTCTGCTCAGCTGGTACAACGTATCCTCAGTGCGGAATCAGAGATCTGGCTGGAGAAGATTTCCAGAGGAAAGCTCGAGGAGCATGAGATGAAGCAGCTTTATGCAAAGGGTATTCAAAGACTTGCACAGGCTCCGATCTATATAGATGACACAGCTGCATTGAACATTTTTGAGCTGCGTGCGAAATGCAGAAGATTAAAGAACAAACATAATATCGGGATGATCCTGATCGACTACCTGCAGCTGATGAGCGGAACAGGTGGAAATACCAACAGGGAGCAGGAGATCAGCCGGATCTCGAGAGACCTGAAAGGACTTGCGAAAGAACTGCATGTACCGATCATTGCATTGTCGCAGTTAAGTCGTGAAGTTGAGAAACGTAAGGATGGAAACAAGATGCCGCAGCTGAGTGACCTTCGTGAATCGGGAGCGATCGAACAGGATGCCGATATGGTAATGTTCCTGTATCGCCCGGAATATTATGATATCACTTCCAATGAATTTGGTGAGAGCAACAAGGGTGAAACGCATGTTCGTATTGCTAAACACAGGAATGGTACCCTCGAAACCATCAAGCTGAGGGCGATGCTGCATATCCAGAAATTCGTGGAGTTTGAATCGGATGACAGCGGATTCCCGGGTGCAATGCCAACCGGCGGAAACTGGAAACCGGTGCCACCGGCAGATTCCGGCGATGGAGGAGCAAGATTATACATACAGGCAGGAAGTAAGATGAATGATCTTCCGATCGATGATGATGAGCCGCCGTTTTAAATTACTTGGCCTTGCAACTGCAAGGCCTTTTCTTTGTGATATGCAATTGTTTTATGTAGACCCATCTGTTATCAGCGGAGAACTGGCTGAACTTCCGGAAGAAAGTTCAAGGCATATCAGTGCAGTATTGAGGATGCAGGTGGGGGAGGATTTAACCCTGACAAACGGAAAGGGTACAGTATACAATGCAGTGATTGAAGATGCGCACAAAAAGAGAACGCGTGTACGCATCACCGGTAGTACACAGCATGAAAAGCCAACACAGCGTTTGATGATGGGCGTTAGCCTGTTGAAGAATACCAGCCGGTTTGAATGGTTTCTCGAAAAAGCAACCGAGATCGGAATAACGGATATCATTCCGGTATTATCCGCAAGAACAGAAAAGCAGCAATTCCGGAAAGACAGGATGTTGACAATTTTAGTGAGTGCGATGATGCAGTCCAAACAATACTGGTTACCGGAACTATCGGAGCCTGTAAAATTTAAAGATGCAATTCCTTTATTAACTGAGGCAGATTTGAAAATGATCGCACATTGCGAGCCAGGTGAAAAATCTGAATTGCAGGATATTTTGAAAGAAAAGAATTCAAGGTCTATATTGATTGGTCCCGAAGGTGACTTTACACCGGAAGAGATCAGCCTTGCGGTAGAACAGGGATTTAAACCTGTTTCCCTGGGAGATACCAGGTTGCGAACCGAGACGGCCTGTATTGTAGCGGCTACGTTACTTAAAAATCTGGGGTGAAGATCGGGGCAAAATCAATAATACAAAATTCTTCTTCCATTGAATTATCTGTAACCTCCGCTCTGCCCTTATGCAATAAAAAACAACAATATCAGTTTAGGGTTTAAATCTGTGCCTATAGCTGAATGCTACTTTATCATTACCCGACCCGATGAAAGGTTTTTTATTAGCGATTATTCTTTGCACCTGCGTCGCGGGTGTTTCTGCACAACATGGTATTGGATCAATCAGGACAGGAGTTTCCTATGCACATGATTTCCCCGGATTAAATGGTTATAGTATTCACGGAGAATTTTTGAAACCTTTCAATGATAAAATTGAATTCGGAATGGGACTTCGCTATTCGAATATGAGCGGTAACCCAAGGTCTCCTAACGCGGATGAATACACGAAATCAACAAACCTTGATCTGCATCTTTATTTTCTCCCGGTGAATACGGAACAACATGCAATCAGAATCGGCGCGGGATATAGTTTCGCATTTTATTCCATGCAACGTGCCTATCCGCAATTTTTACATAATACGGAAGGAACTGCAACCTGGATAACAACTTCAGATAAGGGAAAGAACAAATGGTTCAGCGTGATAGGTGAATATGAATACAGGATCCCGAATACCATTTTTTCAGCAGGTATCAGGGGGTCTTTCTTCAAAGCTTATGATGGGATATCCACCTTAGGAGTTTTTGGTTCTGTTCAACTTTAAGAACTCATGGAAGCACTAAGTGTCTTACAAATCCTTTTTGCAATTGCAGGACCTTCATAAATGAAACCGGTCCAAACCTGAACCAGGGATGCACCTGCTTTGATCATCTGTTTTGCATCTTCACCGGTAAAAATTCCACCTGATCCGATCACCGGAATTGTTCCTTCTGTTTTGGTATGAATGTATTTTACTATGCTGACAGCTTTCAATTTTACAGGCATACCACTTAATCCACCGGCACCGATCTTTTCTGATAATAATTTTGATTCTTGCGAAAGATTGGTTCGATCAAGACTTGTATTGCTGGCAACCAAACCATCCAGTTTGATCTCCATAGCGAGATCAATTACATCATCCAGTTGTTCAACTGTAAGATCTGGTGCGATCTTTAATAATATAGGTTTAGAAATGCTTTGCTGTTTGTTGATGGTCTGAAGATGCGAGAGAATTTTTCTCAGTGATTCTTTTTCCTGCAATTCGCGCAGTCCAGGTGTATTCGGGGAGCTTACATTCACTACGAAATAATCGACCAGGTCAAATAATTCCCGGAAGCAGATCTCGTAATCTTTCCATGCATCTTCATTAGAAGTAACCTTATTCTTCCCGATATTTCCACCTACAATAAGTTTACCTGAAGAGGGTCTCTTCGCTTTCCATTTGGAAAGTCTTGAAGCAATAACTTTTACCCCATCATTATTAAAACCCATCCGGTTGATCAGTGCTTTATCCACCGGAAGCCGGAACAGTCGCGGTTTTTCATTTCCATCCTGGGGTTTTGGCGTCACCGTTCCTATTTCCACAAAACCGAAACCCAGTGCTTCCAGTTCATCGAGGTATAAGGCATTCTTATCGAATCCTGCAGCGAGTCCTACCGGGTTTGGAAAAATCAGTCCGAATAATTCTTTCTGAAGTTTTGGATCATGTACAGCGAGGTTGTTTTTTATCAGCCTGTTGATAAAACCTACAGAGTTCCCGGTTTTGAGTGCATTCATTGCAAAATAGTGCACTTTCTCAGCGTCGAAATTAAAAAGCAGTTTCCTGATGGACTGGTACATAGGAACGCAAGTTAAATTTCCCCTTGCTTTTCATTTAGTTTTTTTTATTTTTGGTAAGAAGGTTGCATAAGCAACTAATTTAAATCTAACAGTATGCAGGAAGCCTATATCGTTGCAGGATTTCGTACAGCAGTAGCAAAAGCCAAGCGTGGCGGTTTTAGATTCACTCGTCCCGATGACCTCGCAGTGGAAGTCATTAAGGGTGTACTCGCTTCGATTCCACAGCTGGATCCGAAAAGGGTGGATGATGTGATTGTTGGTAATGCCGTTCCGGAAGCAGAACAGGGATTGCAGGTCGGAAGAATCATTGCTGCCCGCGCACTGGGATTTGAAGTTCCGGGGATGACGGTTAACAGGTACTGTGCTTCAGGACTGGAAACAATTGCTATAGCTACAGCAAAGATCCGTATGGGTCAGGCCGAATGTATTGTTGCAGGTGGAACTGAAAGTATGAGTCTCGTACCGACTGCCGGATGGAAAACCGTTCCTGCTTATTCAATCGCAAAGGAAGAACCGGATTATTACCTGAGCATGGGGTTGACTGCCGAAGCAGTTGCAAAGGAATACAATGTGAATCGTGAAGACCAGGATCAGTTCTCCTATCAATCGCACCAGAAAGCAATCAATGCGATCAAAAGCGGCTATTTCAAGGATGGCATTCTGCCGGTTAAAGTGGAAGAAGTTTATCTCGACGAAAAAGGAAAACGTAAAACAAGGGATTATATCGTGGATACCGATGAAGGTCCAAGACCCGATACTAATGTGGAAGCATTGGGAAAACTGAAACCGGTATTTGCAATGAATGGAACCGTTACTGCGGGTAATTCATCACAAACATCTGACGGCGCCGCTTTCGTAGTTGTGATGAGTGAAAGAATGGTAAACGAGCTTGGATTGAAACCTATAGCCCGATTGGTGAATTGCGTGAGTGCAGGTGTGCATCCAAGGGTAATGGGTATCGGCCCTATAGAAGCTGTACCAAAAGTTTTGAAGCAGGCTGGAATGAACCTTGGCCAGATCGACCTGGTGGAGTTGAATGAAGCATTTGCATCCCAGGCGCTTGCTGTTATCAGGACACTTGAAATGGATCCTTCGATTGTAAATATAAATGGAGGTGCGATTGCATTAGGCCATCCATTGGGATGTACCGGTTGCAAACTGACGATCCAGTTGGTAAATGATTTGAAAAGGCTTAATAAGAAGTACGGAATTGTGACGGCTTGTGTGGGTGGCGGACAGGGAATTGCCGGAATAATAGAAAGATTATAAGTACCCCGCAAAAAATCAGAATCCCATTAATTGAATGACTTTCCCTGTTAAGGAATATCCGGTCATTCAAAGAATGGGATTTTTTAAGTGATTATTTTTCTTACAGGTTTTTTTCCTTTTTTATGTAATACGATTCACTGCTGTAGTCAAATCCTTTGGGCGTATTTTTTTCATAATCGGGATCATACTTTACAAAAAAGTATAGCCATATATTTCTGCTTAATCGCATGATCCATGGTTGAAGAAGGAGCAGCAGTGCTATATGAATTCCCATCCACCAGAAAAACCGGTTATCGTTGATTGACATCCCGATCAATACATACCATGCAATGAAAGAGGCAACAGTAATTGCAACAGACAGTGCATAACTCACATAACTCGTGCCGTACCAGAAACCTACTTCAAGTTCAAATAGTTGATTGCAAACAGGGCACCTGTCGTGCATTGCCAGTGTTTTCTTCAGGTTCCATGGATTGTTGTTCTTGTACATGAATCCTCTTCTGCACCTCGGACATTTATGAGTTAAAATGCTCCAGAAATAATTAGGCTTCGACGCTCCCATCATGTTTAATTTATGGAACCGCTAATTTACTGATTCTTTTCCTGGTATGTGTGACAGAAATTACCTTCCGGCTTAAAATGTTATTTATCGCGCCATACTTCTTCTTTCTCCAATCTGTTGTCTCCACATTGCGTAATACAAACCCTTCTCTTCTATCAATTCATCATGTGTTCCCGTTTCAACTACCAGTCCTTTTTCCAGAACATAGATCCTGTCGGCATGCATAATGGTTGATAACCTGTGCGCGATCATAATGGTGATCTGGCTTTTCAGCGACGATACATTGATGATCGTATTGGTAATCTCTTCTTCAGTGATACTATCAAGTGAGGAAGTAGCTTCATCAAAGATCAATACGTGCGGCTGACGAAGTAATGCTCTCGCGATGGAAAGTCTTTGTTTTTCTCCCCCGGAAAGTTTTAATCCTCCTTCACCAATAACCGTATCCAGTCCGTTCCCCGCTCTTGATAAAAGCGTATGACAGGATGCCTGGTGCATCGCTTCGATCATTTCTGCATCAGTAGCTTCCGGATTAACGAAATTCAGATTTTCACGAATGGTACCTGAGAACAATTGTGTATCCTGTGTTACAAATCCTATCTGGTTGCGCAGGTCTTCAAAGTTGATCGTGTTTTCATCAAGACCATTGTATAAAATATTTCCTTCCTGCGGACGATACAATCCCACCAGCAATTTCATGAGAGTCGTTTTACCAGAACCCGATGGACCGGCAAAAGCGATCGTTTCTCCTTTTTTTGCTTTGAAATTGATCAGATCGATCGCTTTCTGTTGTGCAGTATGATGCTGAAAGGATACATTCCTGAATTCAAGCGTTTCAATATTGCCCAGATGTTTTGGATCTGCAGGTTGCTTTTCCGGCGCTTTATTCATCAGGTTATTAAAATTGTTCAGGGAAGCTTCGGCCTCACGATACGACAGCAAAATATTCCCGATCTCCTGTAAAGGACCGAATACGAAAAAGGAAAAGATCTGCATGGTTACCAGCTGACCGGCATCCATTTTGTCACGGAAGATCAGCCACATTAATATGAAAAGAATAACCTGGCGAAGGGTATTCACCATAGTTCCCTGGACAAAACTGATGCTCCTGATGCGTTTTACTTTTGTCAGTTCAAGTCCAAGGATCTTGTAAGTATTCTTATTGAGTCTTTGAACTTCCTGTGTAGTAAGCCCAAGACTTTTTACCAGTTCAATATTGCGAAGAGATTCTGTCGTACTTCCGGCAAGAGCAGTTGTTTGAGAAACGATCGACTTCTGAATCGTTTTGATTTTCTTACTCAGCACATTCGTGATAGTAGTAAGGAAAACCATTCCAACTAAGTAAGCAACCGGCACCGACCAGTGAATATAGATCGATGCATAAACCATTACGAATACAACGCCTATCAGAACTCCGAAAAGGATATTGATAAAGAGGTTGATAAATTTTTCTGTATCGGTTCTAACTTTTTGAAGAATGCTCAAAGTTTCACCGCTACGCTGGTCTTCAAATTCCTGGTAAGGAAGTTTCATTGCATGTTGCAATCCATCCGTGAAAACTTTTGCTCCGAATTTCTGAACAATCACGTTCATAAAATAATCCTGCAGATTCTTCGCGATTCTGCTCACCATTGCAACACCTATGGAACAAAGAAGCAGGTAAACCACCCCCGGATTACTCCAGGAAAATGACCAGAGAAATTCATTTTCACCGTCGAACGAAGCCCGATCGAATTTGAAATTATTCGCAAGATTTACAAGCTTTCCAAAGATGATCGGATCGAATAAAGAAAAGCCGGTGTTGATCGCGGCGAGAAATAATGTAAGAACAACAAGCCATTTATGTGGCTTGAGATATTGAAAGAGAATTTTCATCAGAAGGTTTGTTAAGATGGAAAGATAGGAATATGCCGGTTTATTAGGACATCCGTTTATCAATCTATCCTTATCCTTCTGCTTTGATTAAAACTATAATTTTCAAAATACTCCTTCGAAGCCAGGGTTCAATCTCCCCAACCTTCCCGGTCCAGGCTTCTGTATTGAATAGCTTCTGCAATGTGTTCCGGTCGGATCATAGGAGACGCATCCAGGTCTGCAATTGTCCGGGCGACCTTTAAAATTCTTTCATAGGCCCTCGCTGAAAGACTAAGTTTATTCATGGCAGCTTTCAGCAGATTTTGTGATACGGTAGTCAGTTCGCAAAACTCCCGTATCATATTCGTATTCATCTGGGAATTGTTATAAATGCCGGGGTTCGACTCATATCTTTTCAACTGGATCTCTCTTGCAGCTATAACCCGCTTCCTGATCGTTGCTGAATCTTCACCCTGCCTGCTGTCGTTCAGTTCCTGGTAACCAACGGGCGTGACTTCTACATGAAGATCGATCCGGTCGAATAGTGGTCCGGAAATCCGGTTTAGGTATTTCTGTACCGCACCGCCGGGACAACTGCATGATTTTTCGGGATGATTATAATAACCACAAGGACAGGGATTCATAGATGAAAGCAACATAAAACTTGCAGGGAAATCGACAGTTATCCGAGCTCTCGAAATACTGACTTTACGTTCTTCCAATGGCTGTCGCATTACTTCAAGAACGGATCTTTTGAATTCGGGTAATTCATCCAGGAATAACACCCCATTATGTGCCAGTGAAATTTCTCCCGGTTGCGGAACTGCACCACCTCCAACCAATGCCATATCAGAAATGGTATGATGTGGTGCACGGAATGGTCGCTTTGATACAAGACTTGCATTTTCCGGTAGTTTTCCAGCTACCGAATGAATCCTGGTTGTTTCCAGTGATTCCGGTAAGGTCAGTGGAGGGAGAATTGAGGGAAGTCTTTTTGCAAGCATCGTCTTTCCTGCGCCGGGCGGTCCGATAAGGATTGCATTATGTCCTCCTGCCGCAGAGATCTCCAGGGCCCTTTTGATATTCGACTGGCCCTTAACATCTTTAAAATCCAGATCAGAATCGTGTTGTGCATCAAAAAATTCTTCCCTTGTGTTGACGCTTATTGGTTCAATGTAAATTTCATCGTCCAGGAATTTGATCACGTCAGTGAAATGAAGAATCCCATGTACATTCAGGTTGTTCACCATACCGGCTTCACGAGCATTCTGCCTGGGAAGGATTAACCCCCGGTAATTTTCTTTTCTGGCAGTGATCGCCATAGGAAGTGCGCCCTTGATAGGATTTACTGAGCCGTCCAGATTGAGTTCTCCCATCATCATAAATTCCTTCAGCTTATCCGGGTAGCGAAGCTGGTCGGTAGCTGCAAGAATTCCAATGGCAATGGGCAGGTCAAATGCAGTTCCGCTTTTGCGAAGGTCGGCAGGAGCTAGGTTGATTACCAGTTTTGTCCTGGGCATTTTGTACCCGTTTGTTTTCAAGGCACTTTCAACACGCTGCAAACTTTCCTTTACTGAATTGTCGGGCAGTCCAACAATGTAATAACCAGTGCCCATCATCACATTCACTTCGATAGAGATCGTGATCGCGTCCACCCCATAAACCGCACTTCCAAATGTTCTGATGAGCATGAGGCAAATTAGGTAAATAGAAGATTATGGTAATGAGGAAAAAACGTTTTGGAAAAGTATTTTACGGCGGGCAATGTAAAATGTAAAATGTAAAAAGGGGAATGTAAAATGTAAAAGGGAAAATGTAAAATTTCCAGTCACTTCTCAATCCCTCTCAACCTGTTTTCTTTAGATGGAATTGCAGGCAGGGTGCTTGATGGTTTGTCGTAATAGAAATAAGATACCGCACTGTAGTTATCCAGCCGATAGAAATTCGTCCATCCTTTGGGAAAGTTTTCATTGCTGAGTGCAATTGCCTGGTTCAGTTCAAAAAGTTTTACAAATCCCTGTTCGGTGGCAACTGTGACCGGTAAAAGTTTTGCGCCATTCGCAACGATCTTTCTTACAAATTCTGTTGACTCTCCGCCCATTTGCTGAATGGTCACGCGAATATTTTTATTGAAGTATAATTCATCAGGAATATGGTACCTGTAAAAACTCCATTCCCTGGTTTTAGGATCTGCAAGCCAGCATCCCTGGTAACGATTAATGTATTTGCCTTGTCCCCAGCCAGTACCGATATAATCTTCAGTTCCGGTACCCACAAGTGTCGGATTTTCTCCATCATCATCAATGTAGATTTTTACTTCACCTTCTCCCCACCAACTTGTGCTGTACATTGAATCTGTAATAATTCCCATATGCGTTCCAAGAAATCTTCCCTTTCCATTTAAGGCAGGCAATAAAGTATAATCTTCTCCAAGTTTACTTCCCGAATTATCATTATAAAAAGCATGAAAATATAAAGTTGAAGAGGGATGTTGGTTCACTTTCACAAAATCGATCTCGTAAAACAGCGTCTGTTTCCTGTCGGATTCATTCACAATCAAAACCTTTGCTGCCTTGCGAAATGGCATGGGAACAACACTGTTGAATGACCTGCCTTCGGGACTTGAAAAAAGTTCATTTTCAAATGCCGACATTTTTCCAAGTGAATGTCCAAAGAAATCACCCAGCGGAACAGATACTGCCGGAGTCTTCTCATCATCCCAGTAAAATTCCAGCTTCATGGATCGTAACATGTATGGTGAACGGTCGCTAACGGTCATCCATATACGCTGAATGGTACCTGCTCCTTTTACATTAAGCAATTCCGTTACTGATCCCGGTGCAAGGTCTTCAAATGCATGACCTTTTGCATTCCGGTTGGAGGTTCCTCCCGCAGATTTAATACTGTTCTTATTTTCAAAAGTGCTCCAACCCGGAGTTGTATTATTCCTGAATTGAAAAAGCTCCTGTGCATTGATATTGATCATTGCAAGGAGCAATATGATTGTGAGAATTGTTTTCATTCAGCTGATGTTATTACTAAATGTAAACAAATCCTTACTTCTTCTCTGAAAACAATAAGTTCACATTCGGATCGAGTTTTATTTCAACAGGTTGTTTTTCCATAGTGATCGAAAAGGATGTTTCCCTCTCTTTAACCTGTACCGATTTAGTGAGCTTATTTACATCGCCGGTATTAATCTCGATCTGTAGCGGAAACTCAAACAATTGCTTTTGGGTTTGAACAATTGTCCAGGTAGCTTTTCCATCTTTATAGGTGGAAGTAACCTTTAATTCAGGTTGGCCTGGTGTAAACAACCATTGCTGAAAGAAATTTTGCAGATCCTGTCCGGATGCCTGTTCCATGATCTTTCTGAAATCATTGGTAGATGCATTTTTACCCGCATATGTTGCGTAATAATTCCTGATTCCTTTCCAGAATGCACTGTCTCCGACCTTGTTCCGAAGCATATGTAACACCCAGGATCCTTTTTGATAGGAGTTTGCATTCAGCAGGTTCATATAATTTTTTTTCGTAGTGTCGACAATTGGTGTGTTGCTTTTTCTTGAAAAAGAAATTACCTGGTTTCTGTCGCTTTTTAAGCCACCTGCAAGACTGTCGCGACCATACTTTTGCTCCATATAAAGATGCGTGAAGTAGCTCGCAAATCCTTCGCTTAACCATAAGTGTGAGAAGTGAGTTTCGGATGCGCTGTTACCAAACCATTGGTGGGCTATTTCATGAACAACCAGACCTTCATTTGAATTTTTGCCATTCACTGCATTTTCAAAATAAAAGATTGCGTTTGCATTTTCCAGTCCGCCGAAAATTGTTTTCGACTGAACGTTCGCAAGCTTTTTATATGGATAAGGTCCCACGTTTTTGATGAAGAAACTCAATGCTTCTGATGCAGGTTGAAATGCAGGTTGAGCGTTTTTTCGATCCTCTGCATAAACCCATGCGGTAACAGGAATGCAATCAACCTGTCCGATCGACTGAACAGAAAATTCTGCGAGTCCCAGCACCATTACTTTCGTTGGCAGGGGAACGTCTTCGTGGTATTTCGTCAGTTTTTTATATGATGGAAGATTTGATTCTTCAACCTGTAAACCATTTGCGATAACCTGGTAATGCATGGGTGCAATAACTTCAAAATCTACCGTTGCTTTATCAGATGGATGGTCAACTGTCGGCAGCCAGTTGTGTGCGCGATTTGGCCAGTTGTCTGCAAAGAAGGTTCTCTTGTTGTATTTGTTTTTAGAGATGATCAGTCCGTCAGAAGGAATGCCTTCATAACTAATTGTGAAGGTATAATTTTCGCCTGCATTCAGGACTTCCGCAGGAATAATTGAAAGAAGATTAGCATTGTGTGTAAACTTCAGTTTTTTATCATCACCAGTTACTTCTGAAACTTTCATTCCTTTTCCATTGGCGATGCCAGCCAGGTCAAGATCAATTTTATTTAGCTGCTTAACCGCTTTGAGTGTTATGGTTGCTTCGCCCCTGATCAGGTCAGATTCATCACTTACTTCAATATGAAAGTTATAATGCTGAACGTCAAAAATCGGGTTGTTATAAGAAGAGGATTGGGCAACTGTGTGCAGGGTTGCAATTAAAAGAAAAGAGATAAGAGCGAGGGGAAAAAGATTTTTTCTTTGAACTGCTTTTAGTTGATTCAATTTCATTGTTTGTTTTGTTTGCCAATATTTTCGAGCAGTTCAACTACTTTTTCTTTTTTCAGGATCAGGTATCCAAGCCGGTCATTACTGATGCCTTCTTTTAACTGGTAACTGAAAACAAGCTGATCGTCGTCAACCGCGGTTTCAAAATACTTAAAATTAATATTCGGGTATTGTTTTAATTCTTCGCCGATTTCATACAGGTGGGTTGACAGAATGAAAAGGGAGTTGCTGATCTTCATCAATCCTTTGATCACCGTTGAAGAGCATTTCATGGCATCCTGCACGTTTGTTCCCTTGAACAATTCATCGATCAGTACCAGCCACTTTCTTCCGTTATTGATCTTGGTGATGGTGTTTTTGATGCGTTGAACTTCGTTGAAGAAATAACTTTCTCCTTTTACAAGGTTATCTACAACGTTGATATTACTCAGTAACCCATCAAAAATGCTTAGCCGCATTGACTTTGCCGGTACGCCCATTCCAAGATGCGCCATGAATACCGCAACACCAACCGATTTGATAAAGGTACTTTTACCGGCCATATTTGCACCGGTTAGAAAAATGAAATTGGAATCTTTATTCAGCTGTACATCGTAAGGAACCGGTGTTGATAAGAGAATATGATATAGCTGATCAGCTTCTACCAGCGGGTAATCCGAAGGTTCAAATTTTGGAAAAGAGAGCTGGTAGTTTTTTGCTGCGATTGCCATCGATCTCCATGCATCCAGTCGTCCGTAAATACTGATCAGTTCAAATGCTGCATGTTTAAAATGATCGCGGATATACTTTCCATAATAAACAGTTTCTTTCCAGGTGAATTCCACTCCGGGTTGCGTATTGGCCAGTTCCTGTGCAAAATGATTTTTCATCAGATCATTTGCACGATGTAAAAACGGTGCAAGCAATCCCGGAGTATGATCATCCAGAAACAATTCTACCAGCTGTTTCATGCCACGCAGAAAATCCGCAAAGTGTGTAATGGAATATTTTACGAGGGAGAAATCCGAGGAATGAAAGATCTTGTAGGATGCTGCATTCATCAGGTGAGGCTGTGATGGGATGGAATCAATTGAACTTTCATAGAATCTTCCAATAACCATCAGCGTTCCGTTCGATATGCTTTTTGGCCAATTGTCTGACTGTTCGAAAATGGTTTTAACCACCTGTTGTGTTTCTTCAATCCTTTTGCGCTCGCTGAAAGGGGTTTTAAAGAACCTGAGCAGCCATTCTCTTCCTTCAATTGTTTCAGTAAAGTTCAGTTTGTTGAAAACAGAAAATTCTTCCTCATGATGGAAGATGGAGAGGTCATTATAGGTGGTTACGTCTAATTCCATTGGGTTGCTGTTAAGTTTCAATTACCGGTCGAAAGCCAGTCGCATTCCTTTATTAGATTCATTCCACTGGCCATTTCCATAGACCAGGTTCCCATTCACGAAGGTATGGGTGATCGTTGCAGGAAATTCAAATCCTTCCAGTGGACTCCAGCCACATTTGTACAGGATATTATCTTTGGTCACCATGGATGGTTTATTAAGATCTGCTATCACGAGGTCGGCATAATATCCTTCCCTGATAAACCCGCGGTCTTTGATCTCAAAGCATCTGGCAACTGCATGACTCATCTTTTCCACCACTTTTTCAATGGAGATCTTTCCCTCTTTTACATAATGAAGCATGAGAAGAACAGAATGTTGAACCAGTGGAAGTCCTGCATGTGCATGTTCATATTTTTCCTGCTTTTCCTCCCAGGTATGAGGTGCATGATCTGTTGCAATGATATCCAGCCGATCATCCAGTAACGCATTCCATAATGCTTCACGGTTGTGTGGTGCTTTGATAGCTGGGTTACATTTGATCCTGTTCCCTAATTCAGCATAATCATTACTGGTAAAATGTAAGTGGTGTACGCATACTTCTGCAGTAATTCTTTTCTGTTCGATAGGAAACATATTCGTGAAGAGTTGTAATTCCCTTTCAGTGGAGATATGCAGGATATGTAATCTTGTTTCGTATTTTTTTGCTAACTGGATTGCTTTGAAAGAGGATTCAAAACAGGCTTCTTCATTCCTGATAAGGGGATGATCAGCGGCAGTCAGTTCTCTTCCTTCTTTTTTTATTCTTTCAAGGTTTTGTTTGATGATGTTCTCATCTTCACAATGTGTTGCAATCAAAACTTCCGCTTCCCTGAAAATTTTATCGAGCGTTAAACTGTTGTCTACTAATAAACCTCCCGTTGAGGAACCCATAAAGATCTTGATCCCGCAAACATCTTTTTTTCTGTTATTGGTCTTTAAAACTTCATCAGCATTCGAATTCGAAGTTCCCATGAAAAAGGAATAATTCGCCAGTGAAGTCTGTTTACCTATCTCATATTTCTGTTCTAATTGTTCCTGAGTAAACACTGGAGGCACTGTATTCGGCATTTCCATGAAAGAGGTAACACCCCCGGCCACAGCGGCTTTCGACTCAGTATAGATTGTTGCCTTGTGCGTTAATCCCGGTTCACGGAAATGCACCTGGTCGTCGATAGCACCCGGTAAAAGATGTTTGCCTTCTCCATTGATCTCGGTTGCCGATTCAGGTATGGAAAGATTGCTTCCTATCTTTTCAATCCGCCCGTTTTTTATATATACATCACCGGCTTTTGAACTGCCTTCGTTGACGATGGTGATATTTCTTATCAGGTAATTTTCCATATCTTGTTTTACTATATCAGATTTGTTTCAATATATAAGCTATGCAATTTATAAAAACCATTCTAACCCTAATCCTTTTCATTGTATCTGCAGAAACCTTTTCACAATCTTCAAATCTCCCTTTAAGGTACAAACACGACCATTTGCTGGATCGGCTGGAGATCAAAATTCAGTCCAGTGAAGATCTGAATCTTTCCACTGCAAAGCCTTTGAGCAGAAGATGGGCTGTAAGAGGAGTTGAATATGCTGATTCGGTTGGCAAAGCTAACCCGGGGCTGTTAAGCAGCATCGATGAACACAATATCCGCAGCTTTTATATGAACAATTCTGAATGGTATAGTGGAGATGCTTCCGATTTTACCAGCAAGAAAGACCTGTTCAATACATTTTATAAGACACAGGCAAATATGATCGAGGTGAATAATCCTGATTTTTTTCTTGCCGTAAATCCCGTTATTCAGTTCCAGGGGGCAAAGGAGCAGGATTATGAAACTACACTGTTTCTGAATCAAAAGGGAATCAACTTCCGCGGACTGATCGCGCGCAGGGTAGGTTTTTCAGGGATGATCACCGATAACCAGGAACGTGCTCCGTTATTTGTGCAGGATTATGCAAACAATGTTCGTGCGGTACCAGGATTTGGATTTTACAAGCGCTATAAAAATTCCGGCTGGGATTATTTTGATGCAAGAGGAAGCATACATTTCAATGCAGCAAAATTCATCGACTTCACTTTCGGATATGATAAAAACTTTATAGGATATGGTTACAGGAGTTTGTTCCTGAGTGATTTTTCAAATTCCAATTTATTCCTGAGAATCAATACCAGGATCTGGAAACTGAATTACCAGGCCTACACCATGGAACTCATTCCTCAATTCACGCGTACCAGCGATACTTTAAGAGATAAAAAGTATGCCGCAGTTCATCACCTGAGTGTGAATGCAACGAAGTGGCTTACGATCGGATTGTTTGAATCGATTGTTTACGGACGGAAAAACAGGCTGGAACTTTCTTACCTGAACCCGGTGATCTTTTTGAGGAATGCTGAAAGTCAGAACGGTAGTGAAGACAATGCGATCGTAGGGTTTGATGTAAAGGCAAATGTTGCGAAGACGATCCAATTGTATAGTCAGCTTGCACTGGATGAATTCAAACTGGATGAGTTGACTGGTGGCAAAGGCTGGTGGGCGAACAAATTCGGGATCCAGGCAGGACTGAAATACATCGATGCATTTAAGATCAAAAACCTGGACCTGCAGGGTGAATTAAATATGGTCCGTCCGTTTACTTACACGCACAAGGATACCGTAGCAAACTTTACCAATTATAACCAGCCAATGGCGCATCCGCTGGGCGCAAATTTCAGGGAATTCATCGGGATCATCAGGTACCAGCCGCATGCGAAATGGTACACTTCTGCACGCCTCATTTTCTGGCAGCAAGGCATTGATACAGCAGGAGTGAACAATGGTAACAGCATCTTCAAACCTTATACTACCAGGGCTAACGACTATGGTTATACGCTGCCGACCGGCCCGATTGCCAAAGGATTGAATGCACAATTCTTAGTGACCTGGGAACCAAAAGAGAACCTGTTCCTGGATGTATCAGCACTGATCAGGAGATTCGATGCACAGAATGTTCAGCGCAATACCACAGTGATTACTGCAGGATTGAGGATGAACATTGCCAGAAGAGAGTATGATTATTAATTATCCTTCAAAAATCAATGAAAATACTACCATCCTTGAGTTGATACGATCAATAGTATTGGAGAATTTCAGGTTCATATCACGACTGTGAGAATTTCCCAGTCCGTTGCTGATCTTGATTTCGGGTGAAAGAATGAAAACAGGAAAATAGAACTGGAAGCCGATCCCTGCTTCAACACCGTAATCAAACTTATTAAGCTTGACGAGGTCTTCGGCGCGTTTTGCCCTTGCATTTGATGCGAGATCATATTCTACTTTTCCTCCGCCAAACATGTAAACCCTGAAGTTCCCGATCCTGTCGGAGCGGAATTTCACATGCACAGGTAAACCCAATAAAATCGATTCAATTTTCTTGGACATGATCGGGGTTTCCTCGTTGAACTGATCCGGGTAGGTAAGGTGATAGGTGATATTCTTATAAGAAAAAAGGAGTTGAGGGAAGATGGCTCTTACTTCAAACCTTTTTGATAATCTCATGGTATGGATCCCTGCAAGTCCGAATCCGCCGGTATTTTCCGGATTAATCACCATCACACTGTCTCTTTCAAGAAACAATGGATGTTGCGTAATATTAACTCTTGAGGAATTGTACAGCAACCCGATACCGAGGTGGTATTTTTTATTGTCGTGGTCGGGGAGGTTCAGCTGAATCCTTTGCGCAACCATACTCTTGCCGGAAAACAGGGCAATTGACAAAATCAGTAAACTCTTCAGGACGTTCTTTTTCTTCCGCAGTAAATAGTACATATTCCCAGGCTAAGCCGTTTTAAAGTGGTTTCAGTAAATCCGGATTTCTCTAAAATGTGTAAAAATGTTTCGCCTTCTGGAAATGCTTTAACGGATGAATTTAAATATTGATATGCTTCCCGGTTTTTGGAAACCATTTTCCCGATTCCCGGAGTAACTACGTTCATGTACAGGTTATAGATTCCGCTGAACCATCGCTGCTTTGGTTTCGAAAATTCGAGTACCACCAGTTTTCCTCCCGGTTTTAGCACCCTGTACATTTCCGATAATCCTTTTTCAAGGTCTTCAAAATTGCGGACCCCGAATGAAACGGTAATGGCATCAAACGTATCGTTCGGAAAATTTATTGCCTCACTATCACCCGTCTGGAGTTCAATAATGTGCTCTATCCCCAGTTTTTTGATCTTTTCACGGCCGAGATTTAACATTCCCTCCGAGATATCGATCCCTACAATTTTTTCCGGCTGAAGGTATTTATGTGCTGTGATGGCCAGGTCGGCAGTGCCCGTTGCGACATCCAGGATCTTTTTGGGATGAATCTCTTTCAGCTGGCGGATCGCCAGTTTACGCCAGTAGATATCAATTCCCCCCGATAAAAAACGGTTCAGGAAATCATACTTGAATGCGATCTGGTCAAACATGGAAGCGACCTGCTTCTTCTTGTTTTCACCCGAGCCCTCGTAGGGTACAATAGTGTCGTGATTATATTTCGCCATTTCGCCTGCAAAGATACAGTAACTTGCACCCGCTATGGTCATCAAATCCGCAGAATATATTATCAGTAGTCCAGACTACACCAAGTGCCCGCCGGCCGACAAACCTGAATTCGCATTTATCGGAAGAAGTAATGTTGGTAAATCATCTCTCATTAATATGCTGACCGATAACAGCAAGCTGGCAAAAACTTCGGGAACTCCGGGAAAAACTCAGCTGATCAATCATTTTGTAGTGAATAAGGAGTGGTACCTGGTGGATCTGCCGGGATACGGTTTTGCTAAAGTTTCCCAATCGGACCGCAGGAGATGGGAGCAGATGATTGAAAATTATCTCCGTAAAAGAGAAAACCTCGCGAATGTTTTTGTTTTGATTGATGGAAGACATGGTCCCCAGCAGATCGACCTCGAATTTGTCAATAAACTCGGGAACTGGGAAATTCCTTTTTGCCTAGTGTTCACGAAGGCCGACAAGGAGACGCAGCGACAGGTAAGCATGAATGTCAAGGCTTTTCTGAATGCCATGAAAGAAACCTGGCAGTTTTTGCCCCGTCATTTTGTGACCAGTGCTGAAAAGAAGTTAGGGCGCAGGGAGATGCTGGGTTATATCCAGGAAGTGATTACACCTGCTGAATAGGAATATAGTATGGTACGAATTGAAATCAGATCTGAAATTTGCAAACAGCGGTTGATACATTAAACCATTAATCAGATTTGAAATCTGATTCAGCTATCAATTCACTACTTTATTTGCACAACTGCTGCTCGCAAACGCTTCCGGTTTTGCCTTGAAGGCGAAGCCCATTCCAAGAATATAGCCCATTGCTTCCTTAAGGGCATCATTACTTTTGAAATGAGGATTGGTATTGATATCAGCATGAACTTCCATATCAACATCATATAAAGTAAAAAGATCGCATAACTCATATGCGATCTCTATACTCTTGGCTACTTCTACCAGCATCCTCTCTTTGATGCTGTAGCTTTGGGTAGTCCTTTCATTGTGGATGAACATGAATCCTCCATGTCCTTCCCGCAGGAATACGATCACTGTTGCGAATTCGGTTTCTGCTCCTTTTACCTGGGAGTCGGTTCCAATACATACTTTGAGGTGATAGCCGTTGTTTGTTTCCCTTACGATTACATTTTCGACTGCATCCTTAATGGGTAAATCAAGCGGGTCGCCATTGAATTTTCTCCATCTCATATAATAATGGGTTTCTCCAATTTACCGAAAAACGGAGTTACCAGCAAAATCTGTGAGGTTATCGTTTGATTAAGCGAAAGCTTTGTTTATCGTTTTCTGAGGTAAGGATAAATACGATTGCTCCGTTGGAGGATGCATTCAAAGGAATACGATTCATTCCTTTGTTGATTCTGGTTTTGAATAAAAGAGTTCCGGATAAATTGAAAATCCTTCCTTCTGCATTTGATACCGAATATACCAGCAAATCATTTCCACTGATAAATGCATAGGACTTATTGTTGATCTTATCCGAACCTAACTGGATGATATTTGAGAAATAACTTCCTGTATATTTCGCGAGGGCTTCAATCCTGTAAAAATGTTTTTTCGATGGAGCAGGATAGTAAACGAAGCTGTTGACATTTGAAGGAAGTGAAGAAATACTTCTGAAGTTGGTTCCGTCCTCACTGTATAAAATATTGAGTGAACTTACAGGTTCATCGGATATGAAATTCCAGTTCAGCGTTTGTGCATGACTGGTAGCTTTCCCTGTTAATTTAAATTCATGTACAGGTAACGTTGATGCTGCAGTTCCAAGTATTGTGTAGGAACCAATGCTGCCATAATCCGGTAGAAATTCAGTAGGCGCACCTTCAATGAGGAGGTAATATTTTCCGGTCAGTAACGTGGTATCTAATGAAACTGAAAGATGATCCTGTGGATCCATTACCAGAATCTCTTCTGAATTTTCATTCAACAAAGTTGCTTTCAGATTCAGGTTTGCAGCAAACAATTCATCATTTTCTTCACCTGGATTTATATCAAGAGTAATGCGGGTTGTCCGGGTTACCTGGAATAAAAATTTATCTTTTTCCGTGGCATTTTTTATAAATCCTGCAGCAGCGATCTTCGATCCGCGGAAGGGCAATACCGTTGCTACAGATGAATCTTCCAAAGCTTCCGGTTTGTAGGATAGCACCTGTGTGATCAGTGAAAGATCGTCCTGTACAATTTTGCAATCTTCCGTACTCTGACCAAGCGCCCAGGTTGTAATTCCTTTGAAATATCCTATGCCCATAATGGGGGCCCATCCCACGGAATCATTACCGGTTCCGGGATTGTATTCCTGAGTTTTATTACAATATTCATCGTATTCACTCTGGTGTTGTAAACCCAGTGTATGGCCAACTTCATGAGATACAGCTTCTGCAATAAATTTGGGATGAAAATTCAACTGGTCAGAGAATACGAAACAGGGAGTATCATCGCCCCACGTAAAAGATCCGATTAATGCAACCCCGCCTGATTGACCATACCATTCACTGGTTGGAGTGATGATGATCCTTATCCTCTTCATCGGATCTTCCTTTTTATAATCCTTTTCTTCTGTAGTTATCTTCAGATCAAAAATATCATAGTCAGCTTTGACTCTTTTAATAATCTCTTTGATTTGATTCGGGTTGAGATTGGTGGGTTCAGCATAAAATGGACCATTCCAGTTCCAGGCAGTTGCTTTTACATTATGCCCGTTAAAATCGAGGAGAATAGTTGCAGAAGTTTTGTTGTTAGGTTGTGCGTACAGTTTTCCTGTTTGAATGCACATCAGTACAAAACATATAAGTAGTAAATTTCTCACAGCAGTTTATTCAGCGATCAGTTTATCAATCCTTGTTTTTTGGAATACATACTTTCCTTCAATTTCATGCAACTGTAAAACTTCATTCGAAATCCTGTTAAGAATTCTTGACCTGTACCTGATTTCACCATTGGAGGGAACTGAAGAAAAATTAAATACGGTTTGGGGATAAGAGGATGAAATAACATTCATTCGACGTGTTCCATTCTCCTCAACAACTTTATCAGTGACCTTGCCATAGATCACAATGCCATTGTGTAACTGAATGGAAATGGAATCTCCGGATCCTGCAGAAAATATCCTGCTGATCTCAGATTTTTTAGTTTCAAAATTTTCGGGTAAGTGATTGAAATTCCTGAATTGTTCCTTTGACCTGTTGATAGAATTTTCCTGCGAATGCAGTTGTTGGTTAACAAACAGCAGTACAATAAGGGTAAATAATAAATACTTCAGGGACTTCATGACAATTGATTATTGCAGAAGTTTACCAGGGACCGGAAGGGGCATAATGTTACGACTATTTAGCCAATAGAGAAACAAAATTTTAAAGTCCAAAAATGGGAATTCTTATATTTAGTATTGTCCTGTACTTAACATTACAAGTGTACAGGCTTCCATGGTCTGGATCCCCTTTTTTTCCGCGAGCTCATAAAGTTCTTCATTTTCCGTTCCGGGATTGAAAATGATCCGCTTAGGATTGAGCGACAAAATATAGTCGTAGTACTCTTTCTGGTTTGATGGATTTAGATATAAAGTTACTGTATCAATATCAGAAGCTTCCTGCTGATTTTTGTCGATCTCCACATCTCCAACTTTCCCGGTCTTCTTACCGATTGCCATTACGGGGTACCCATTCCTCCTGAGCGAATTGATCGCCAGGTAGCTATATCTGGAAGGATTGTCGGATGCTCCTAATACCAATGTTTTTTTCTTTTCCATGCTGTAGTTCTTTATATGTTCTATGCTAATTGCGGGCCATAAATTTAGAAAGTATTTCCATGCGTTTGCCTGATCAGGAATTGCGTAATTGAAGGAAAGGGTCGAAGGAATGCAATCAGTGAAGCTGTTGCTGTTTCTGATCCAAAGAATCGCTGGATCATCCTTCCGGTTTGCATCCTTCTTGAAAAATTATTTTCCCATCTCAAGGCATATTGCTGCTCCATATCAAATCTTGAAAACATTCCCTGGAAATAGGTGCTGATTTCTTCAAACGCAATTTTGCTGCTGTGCAAAGCGATGCTCATTCCGTTTCCACAAAGGGGCGTGATCAGTCCTGCCGCATCACCCACCATCAATACATGATTATCAACCTGTGATTTCCGGTGAAAAGAGATCTGTGAAATCGTCAATGGTTCACGATACAAAAAATCTGCAGTTCTGAAGATCCTTTCCAAATGAGGATTGCGTTTCAGGACATTTTCCTCCATCTGGTGAATATCATTTTTATTCTTTCGGAGATTATCTGCATTTGTCAGGTAACAGAAGCAATATTTATCATCTTCGATTGCAGAGATACCACAGTATCCGTTATGGAAATTATGCAAGGCGATCTGGTCCTTCGGAAAGTCAGTGCGGATATGATATTTCACCCCGATATAATGATTCAGTTTACCCGGACGTTGCCTGATAAAACTTCTTTTCCAACGGATGTCCAGGTTGCTTCGCTTCCCAAATGCACCGGCAACAATTCTTGCAGAACATTCATTTTTATTGGAGAAAATATTGAAGCTGTCTTTTGAATAAACAACATCCATCACCCTGGTTGACTGGTGAACATGAACCCCAGCTGAAACAGCAAGGTTATACAAATCAAAATCAAGTGTGAACCTGCTGATTCCAAAACCACCGGGACTCAATGACTCCCTGATGATCTTTCCTGATGGAGCCGATACAACGAGCTTGTTGATATGCGGCAGTTCCATGTCACTCAATGGAAGTCCAAGTTCCTGCAAAAAATTCCAGCTTTCAAAGCTGATATACTCTCCGCAAACCCTGTGAAACGGATATTTTTCTTTTTCAAACAAGGCAGTATTGAGCCCAGCACGCGCACACTGGATCGATAGTGCAAGTCCTGCAAGGCCGCCACCAATAATGGCTACATCGTATGATAATTCCTGCTTGATACCGGTTTGTTTTTGTCGTTGTTTATACCGCTTTTTGTTTATCGTAAATCACCAGCCACCGAAACGCCCATTTCCATTCAATTGTAGCATTGCTGATGTCCGATTGGTTCAATGTTTTTTCAAGTTCCGGTTTTTTAAATCCTCTTAACACGGAAAGCGGTGCATCATTTTTGACAAGGTAGCTTTTTGAAAATATAGCAGTAATTATTTTAATCGCATAATAGGCGAGGGGATGTCTGTGCAGATCGTTGATAAAAAATCCTGTTTGTGCATTTTTTGCTGACCATCTGAATACCTGTTGCAGGGATTCATTGTCAAAATGATGACAGAACAGGGAGGAGAAAATGATATGAGGTTTATCCCTCATTTCTACGGAACAAAAATCGGAACAGATGAATTTATAACTGCCGTCGTTGAATCTTTTTTTCGCCACTTCTATGCAATATGGATTGAGATCAATACCGGTAAGGCTGACATCAATATTGTGTTTCCAGCACCATTTGGCAATTGCATGAAGATTGTCGCCGCCACCGCATCCTATCTCGCAGATTGAAATTGTTTTCCTGTCACCTATCAATCGCTTTACACCTTCAACAGAAATTTTATGTCCACCAAGATAAGTATTGATCATATCCAGCTCTGCCATATTCCGCTGAATATCCTTTGATGGAATATCATTTCTATCGAGCAGCTCTTTTTTATCGGACCTTTTGGTGAAATTCATAAGGGTTAAACGGGTGCAATAAAAATTTTTAAGATAGTTAGAACAGGTTATGCTGAAGCTACAAATGTTTCCATAGTTAGTCCCGGACCAAAAGCAGCTCCCACCATAGGTTTGAGCGTTTTCTTCCCTTTTGATTCATTAAAATATTTTTCCAGTACGAATAAGATGGTGGGTGATGACATGTTACCGAAATCATTCAGTACTTCATAACTTTTATGAAGTGCTGATTTATCGAGGTTCAGGCTTTTCTGAATTGCTTCCAGGATCTTTCTTCCTCCGGGATGAATGCACCATGATTCCACGTCTTCCTGTTTTAAAGAGGATCTTTCCAATGCGCGACGGATCATTCCTTCAAAGTCTTCTTCGATCAATTCGGGTACATATCCGCTCAGTGTCATTAAAAAGCCGGTAGATGAAAGTTCCCAGGCCATATCTTTTTTTCCTTTCGGTGAAACTTCCGCATAAAAATCATGAATGATGATTCCCTCTTCTTCTGAGTTGTCATTGCTTACAAGCACTGCGGCACTTCCATCACCAAACAATAAACTTGAAGCGATATTATCCATGGTAGGTTCTTTCTGAAAGTGAAGTGTACACAGTTCTGTACAAACGATGAGCACTTTTGCAGAGGAAGAAGTTTTGCAGATCATATCCGCCATTTTCAACGCATGAATGGCGGCATAACATCCCATAAAGTTTACAGAAGTTCTGAAGATGTTTTTGGACAGATCCAAGAGTTCCATCACCTGCAAATCCAGCCCGGGGGCACTCATGCCGGTACAACTTACCGTAATAAGATGTGTGATCTCTTTCACAGGAAAATGGCCCAGGCATTTTCTTACTGCTTCAACCGAAAGTGATGGAGCGTATTTATTGTAGAACACCATCCTGTTTTCAATGGAAGGAAATGGTTCTAGATTTTCTGAATGGGGATAGAATTTCCATTCATTAATTTTCCTGCTATAATCCGGGATAACTGAATACCGATAGGCGATTCCGCTTTGATGATAGAGAAACCTGATCTTTCTTTTCTCAATGGGATCAAGTGCATAAACATCCTGCATGAACTGCATGATGGAAGACTGTTCATGTTTATAGGATGGTACTGCGGTACCTATGGAAATGATTTTACTCAAAACAACCTCCTGCTTAAAATGATTAAAAAAGCAAGGTTGGTACAAACTGATGCGATGGTATTCATGCGCATGGTATGATAAAAGTTTGCTGCCGACCTGTCGCGCCAGACCTTAACGGCCCAGTAAAAAAAGTAAACCAGTACGGGAAGCATAACCGAAAGGAGGAGAAAAAAGTTTAGCAGTTCATTCATCCTGTTATAATGTATAAAGAGAATTGAAAGTGCTATTGAATAAATGATAGCACAGAAAATGAATGTTCCTTTATAACCCAGGCTGTAACTGATCGTTCGGACTCCATCTTTCAAATCGGATTCATGCTGGTAGATCTGCGTAAGCGGGTAAAATCCTCCCACCAGCAAACTGGCTGCTGCCATTGCTTCAAATGAAACATCCGGAACATTTTCCTGTATTCCTGTAAACGATAAATAATAAGTTAGTGCACCCTGGAATAGTATCACGGTAAGATATCCAATGACCGGGTATTGCTTAAGCCTTATGCCACGATAACTATATGCTTTTGATGCAATGATATAAGCAAGAATTCCGATCGCGAACAACCATCCGATAAAAAGCGACAACACGATTGCAAACAGGTCAAGGAAGATTGTAACATAATACAATTCCCTGGTGGGCATCATCGGGCTTTCAACTCCTCCTATTGGCGAAGTATCTCTGTCCATGTATGAGTTGTACCCGTTGCTTGCAGGATAAACCATCAGGTGTAAAATAATGAACACCAGTACAGCACGCAGGGGATCTATACTTTCTGCTTCACTCAAAGCAAAAAGAAATACCGGCAACAGGAATACAGAAAAATGAAACCTCAGTAATTGTAATGTGGATCTTTGAAGCATAGGTGTAAAAGGAAGTTAATCAATTTACCCCACTCTGATTGATCCTACTTACGTCTGAACCTGGAAATGATCCAGATAAGCAAAGCAACAACGAGTGCGATAAGGATTACTGAAGTCCACATACCTGCTTTAAATATATCACCTACCAGTTCACAGGAAGATAATCCTGCAAGGAATAAAAACAATAAGGAGTAAATTGATATTGATTTCATAATAGCTGTTTTCAACTCTCATGCAAAAACCTTACCCCAGCTATTTTACTTTCAAAACCTTGTGATGAAAAACTTCACCCTTTGCATTGATGCATTTAATGATGTAGAGACCAGCGGGCCACGACAGCGTATAAATTGGTATGACTGATTCACCTGCTTCTATAAAGGCCTTTTTCGTAATAACGAGTTTACCTTTCATGGTATATACTTTCACTTCAACATCCTGGCTTTCCCTGGATTGAATTTTAAGTTTACCGGCCGATACAACAGGATTTGGATGGATAGAAATAATCATTGACCTCCTTAATTTATCACTTCAATTCAATTGATTTCTGATCCTTAAGATAGAGATTTTAGCCGAAAAGTTGCGGAGAGAATTTTATGGAATTGTCAAAATAAAATCTTTGAAGTTTATCAGACCCCAAAAGAAAAAGGCTGCATCAAAATTACTTTGATACAGCCTCTGTAAATTTCTATTCTATTAAGTTGATAAAAGATCGTACGATTATTTTACCAACCTGTTTCTATCAAACCAACATTCTCAGTGGCTCTTCGAGTAAGCTCTTCAGTGTCTGAAGGAATGCAGCTCCACTCGCTCCATCCACCACGCGGTGATCGCAGCTCAATGTAACCTTCATTACATTACCCGGAACAACCTGTCCGTTCTTCACAACTGGAACCTGCTGGATCCCTCCGATAGCAAGGATACATGCATCCGGCGGATTGATGATCGCAGTGAATTCATCTATACCAAACATTCCGAGATTGGAGATTGTGAACGTATTTCCTTCCCAGTCTGATGGCTGCAATTTTTTCTCCTTTGCTTTCTTCGCAAATGTTTTCACTTCTTCAGAGATCTGAGATAATGATTTGCCGTCAGCAAAACGGATCACAGGTACCAGCAGACCTTCCTCTACAGCAACTGCTACTCCAATATTTACATGATAATTTGTACGGATCTTATCTCCCAGCCAGCTGCTGTTCACAACAGGATGTTGCTTCAGTGCAATGGCACAGGCCTTGATCACAAAATCATTGAATGAGATTTTAACCGGCGCAACTTCGTTGATGCGAGCACGACTTTCCACTGCCTTATCCATATCGATCGACATGGTGAGGTAGAAGTGAGGCGCAGTGAATTTGGATTCAGCCAGTCTGCGTGCGATGGTTTTACGCATCTGCGAGATAGGAGCTTCCGTGAAATTAACCTGTCCGGCAGGTGCCAATGGAGCCTGTGGTGCAGCCGACTGAGTAGCAGCTTTATCTGATCCCGCGGATTTCGCAGCAGGAACATAATTGTCAACATCTTTCTTCACGATTCTTCCGTTATCACCGGAACCCTGAACCTGTTTGATATCGATGCCTTTCTCTTCAGCAAGTTTCTTTGCAAGAGGGGATGCTTTCACTCTTCCGCCTTCTGAACTAACTGGGGCGGCTTCTTCTGCTGGTGCAGCCTGTGGTTGAGCAGCTGCCTGCGTTGTTGGCTGAGCCTGTCCCTGGGTAGGAGCAGCTTCATTTGATCCGCCGGAGGTAGCAGCGCCACCACCTTTGGAAGCAGCAACGATTGCATCAACATCCACCTTGCTTTCATCACCAATGATACAAAGCAATGCGTTCACAGGAACCTTGTCGCCCTGTTGAGCGCCGATATATAATAATTTTCCGTCTTTATAACTTTCGAGTTCCATGGTTGCCTTATCGGTTTCCACGTCGGCAAGCAGGTCACCTTTTTTCACGGTGTCACCAACATTTTTGTGCCATCCTGCGATCACGCCTTCCGTCATGGTATCGCTGAGTCGAGGCATGAGGATCACTTCCTGGATGGTAGTAAGATCGAGTGGAGCACCGCCTTTTGCAGAACCACCGGATACTGCGCCACCTTCAGCTTTGCTTTCTTCTTTTGCCGGAGCAGCATTATTGGAAGCAGCTTCAGCAGGTTTCGCATCTTCAGCCTTTGGAGCTTCGGAACTGCCCTGAGCAGCGCCGCCGCCGGAAAGCAGGGAAGAAATATCTTCTCCGGGTTGACCGATGATAGCCAGAAGATCATTCACCTGGAGTTTGCCTCCGGGTTGCGTACCGATGTGGAGCAGGGTGCCATCCTTGTAACTTTCCAGTTCCATGGTAGCTTTATCTGTTTCCACTTCTGCGAGCAGGTCACCTTTCTTCACAGTATCTCCCACTTTTTTGTGCCAGGCCGCAATCACACCTTCGGTCATTGTATCACTTAAACGGGGCATTAAGATCGATTCTGCCATATCTGTTAGTCTTATCTGTTTAAAATTTGGAGCCGTGAAATTAAGTCAAAAACCGCAAAATGAGCGGGTTAGTAATTAATAATCCAATTCCAGCCTGAGCCTGTCTTTCAATTCCTTAACCATCGGGTACTGCTCCACCATCTTCAGGAACTGTTCCTTTTTGTTCAGGGTCTTTTCGGCCGGGACAAAATCGATCGGGTTATCCGACACAATTACATTAAAACTCAGGCTTCGGTTCCGGAAAGCATCCTGAAGAAATTCAGCAAGCATCCTCCTTTCCTGTTCTATGAATTTCTGCTCGAGGTTGTTGTTGGTCTCGACAGTAAATTTCGATTCATCCACAATGTGCAACCTTGCAACAGCGAGGCTGGTATAGGCCGGGTTCTTGTTCTCCTTCACTTTGTCGGCATACGCGTTCCAGTATTCCTGGAGTAATTCCAGGCTGAGCGGAAGCGTAACAAAACTTTCTTTGGCACTGTTCTGCTGGAGTTGTTCGCGGATGCTCGAAAGGCTGCCCAGCTTGGTGAATTTGGGTTTTGCTTTTTCGGTAGAACCAGAGCCGGTTGAAGATGAAGCTTTTTCAGAAGGCTTGGTTCCTGATGATCCGGTCACAGGATTTTTTACAGGTTGATACGAACCGGGCTGATCATTGATCAGGGATTCCTCGATGGTTAAACGGGCTCCGGTTGATGATGGATTTATGGCATTTCCTGCACCCTGATTCCTTCCTCCGGTTCCACTACCAGGAGTAGTTCCAATATTAGTTGAACCAATACCAGAAATTCCTTCATTACTATTAGTACCTGCCTTCTTTCCTGAATCTTTCACCTGTTTAGGAGCCAGCTGCATTTTCAGGCCTCTGAACGAAAGCGGTTTTACAGTATCAAGGAGTTTTTTTTTACCATCACTATCCAAACTCAGCGCCTGCTGGAGGTAGGAAAGTTTGATAAGTGTCAGTTCGATGTGCAATCTTTTATTGCGTGCAGCTTTATACTGCATTTCAGCTTCGTTGAGAATATTCAGAGCGCTGATGATAAAGGAAGTTTCGGTAGATGCAGCCTGCGCTCCGTAGCGATCCTTAAAACTTTCAACTACTTCAAGAAGGTTTAAAACTCTTGAATCTTTGCATACCAGCAGATTCCTGAAAAATTCGGCAAAACCGTTCAGTACCTGGTCGCCTTCAAAACCTTTGCGATTGATATCATCAAACAAAAGAAGCGCAGAAGCCAGGTCCTGGTTCTTTAGTGCATCGAGTAATTTGAAATAATAATCCGCATCCAGGATGTTGAGGTGCTCGAGGGTATTTTTATAATTCAGTTCACCGTTGGTGAAGCTGACGATTTTATCCATGATGCTCAGGGAATCGCGCATACAACCTTCACTCTTTTGAGCGATCAGTTGAAGGGCAGCTTTCTCTGCGTTGATCTGTTCTTTCCGGCAAATATCTTCCAGGTGTTTCACCGTATCGTTGGTGGTGATCCTTTTGAAGTCGAAGATCTGGCAACGGCTCAGGATCGTTGGAAGGATCTTGTGTTTTTCGGTAGTCGCCAGGATGAAGATCGCGTAGGGAGGAGGTTCTTCCAGCGTTTTCAGGAAAGCATTGAATGCCGAAGAACTGAGCATGTGAACCTCATCTATAATATAGACTTTGTACTTACCGGCCTGTGGAGCAAACCTCACCTGGTCGACCAGCGCCCGGATATCATCCACGGAGTTGTTACTGGCAGCGTCGAGCTCATGAATGTTGAGGGAAGTTCCTTCATTGAAGGATTTGCAGGAGTTACATTCATTACAGGCCTCACCATCTGGAGTCACCGATTCGCAGTTGATCGTTTTTGCGAGAATCCTAGCACAGGTGGTTTTTCCAACCCCACGCGGACCACAAAACAGGAAGGCATGTGCCAGCTGCTGATTTTTGATCGCATTTTTCAGGGTAGTCGTGATGTGTTCCTGTCCCACAACCGTATCAAAAGTCTGGGGCCTGTATTTCCTTGCCGAAACAATGAATTTCTCCATGCGGCAAAGATAGGGAATGGGGTGGAGGAGTTCAATGGTATTATAAGGGTGAGGCGTGGGATGTATTAATTTAATTACTATTTGTATTGGTGGGGGATTGTGCTTTTATTGGGGTGGAAAATGCGCTCGGAAGTTTTTCGAATGGGTTTCATAATTATAGCAAAATTAAACCTGAGGATTTAGAAAATTTAATGAACCCGTTGGCTCATAACCTGTCTTTAACCCTAATAATTATAATATGAAACTATTTGGACACAAGGAATTTTTCTGTTCCTTTTTGCTTTGCATCTTAATGACGTCTTGTGGACAGACACAAAAAAAAGATTTGCTTTTAGGCAGTTGGAGTTTTTACAAATTTGAATTTAACGGACAACTGGCAGATATTCCGGAATCTGAAAAAAAGAAAGCAAATGAAATAAACCGCGAACTTTCAATTTCATTCTTAAAGGACAACAAATTTTTATCCAAACAAAGAGGGAGAGAGGATTTAAATAATTCAACAGGCAAGTATTTGCTTATGGCAGACGATAGACTTGTTATTTTGGGAGATACCTCTAAAATAATTCAGTTAGATAAAACTTTTTTAAAACTTTACCGGAATGAATTTACCGCAGTTATAATTTTTAAGAGAATTTAAATTAGTAGGCGAGTCAGCATGAGGTTTACTTTACAAGCTTACTCAGCCAACCTGGCAATACTGGCGGGCTGATCGCAGCATTCTCTTATCTCTTTTCAAAAGTAGTTCAAGCGTAAACCAAATTCAAATTAGGAGAATAATTTAATGAAGATTTCTAATGGTTTAATTCTTCTTTATCAACTCATTTTTACCTTTTTAGTGCTCTTTGCTATTTATATGATCTATGCTCTATTGGATGTGATAGAAATTGATCTTATAGCAGGGATTGGCTTCATGGTTTTTCAGCCAATTCTTGGAATTGTAATGACCAGTCTTACTATTATAATTTGTATGATCATAGGCCTGCCTATAAGATTGATCAATACTATAAATCATTACTGGAAAGCTAAACCGTTTCTTTCAATCGTAGGAACGATTACGGGATTTGTCTTATTGTTTCTTTCTTTTGGGAATAAATTCACTGAATTGAAAGAAGTCATGATTAATAATGAAACAATACTTAAAAAGGTTCCAAACATAACTATAGCCCTGACAGGTTGGTTTTTAATCGCATTTAGCCTTCTTCACTTTTATCCCCAATCCTTATTTAAGTTACTTAAGAGAAGACTTTCAAGTAAACCGAACAAAGCAAATTTTGTGGTTTTATTTTTTTTATTCCTTGGATTTAAATCACATAGTCAAATAGGTTGTTCTGAGGGTGGAAAGTATATAGTACAGGGCAAGGTCATTCATAAATTGCCAAAGGTTCCGGATTGCGGTTTATTTTCCTGGAGCACAGTGGTGGAATTTCAAATAATAAAAATTGTTGGAATTAATTATCCGGGAAAGAATATTGGAATAATTGTTCAATGTCCTGAATTATATGGTAAAGGGTTTTTAAAAAAGGGTAAAGTGTACGAGGTTGTATTTTCTGATAAAAATCAATCCAACCTTGAATTTATTATTTCCAAGAAAGAACTATTAAAAAAGAATGCTATAGCATTCCAACCTTTTGCAGTTTCTATCAATAAGCTACCCTAAACACCATCAATTCTCTTTCCCGGGATCCGGTAAATAAGCCGCTACAAGACTTCTGGTGTGAACCGAATCTTTATACTGAATTTCTACAAAAAACTTTCCGGGTATTCTGGGAGAGACAATCAGACTATCATTTTTTATTCGAACAATAGCCTTGTCGGACTTAACCGATATCACATTTGCCGGAGATTGTATAAATATAGTATTCGTTAGGCCAATATAAACTGTATCCTTCCCTAGGCGGAGGTCAGATATTTTTATGCTTAGTTGACTGAATGCGGAAAATGCTCCAAGGCTTAGCAGAACTAAAAGGAAATATTTCATGGTAGGTTTTTAATATTCCTAATGTATAAAATTGAACTTAATGAATTTGTTAAGAATTATTTGTTGTTGAATTAAATTTTGCCCAACCTCTTTTTCGAAAGTTAAAGACAGGATAATCATTGTTTTCAATTCAACTTCACTCTCTTTCACTTCATTCAATCAAAAGTACAGTATATCCATTCTCTGCTTTTTATCCCATAATTTACATTGTACTTTTATCTGACCTTTAAATGGTCCTCCTATGCGACATATCTTATTGATCATAGCGATTATGTTTGCTTCCAAGTCTTTACTGGCTCAAACTTCACAGGCACAAAAAATTACAACAGATAGTTTATTAATAATTGAAAAGAATCCTGCTAAAGGTTTTTTCAGCGACTATATTTTGTTTATTCCGAAAGGAACAAAATTAAATGGTAAGGCTTTCCTTCTTGTTGAGCCAAACAATACTGGTAAGTTATCGGACAGCATGGAAATCCATAAACAGCATGCCATTTCTTTAGCCTCCGTAAGTTCCGTTGGAAACAATATCTCTACTGAATTACGAATTCCATTACTTGTTCCTGTTTTCCCCAGACCGGCATCGAAACCTTTGACTTATTCCCATGCTTTAGACAGGGACGTGATGCTGGATAAAAGTCCTGAACTCAAAAGACTTGACCTCCAACTACTCGCAATGATTGAAGATTCCAGAGGTTTATTAAAAACATTAGGCGTTGAGGTGGAAGATAAATTTTTCATGAGTGGATTTTCAGCTTCCGGAACTTTTGTAAATCGATTTTCTTTTTTGCATCCTGACAAAATTCAGGCATTGGCAATAGGTGGATTTAATGGCGAACTGATCTTACCTCAAATGTCAATCCATGGAATTAAAATCAACTATCCAATAGGAATCAGTGATTTTGAAAAGTTGTTTAAGCAAATGTTTGATATAGACGCATATAAGGCAATACCTCAATATATTTACATGGGAGAATTGGATGATAATGACGCTGTTCAGTTCGATGATGCTTATAACAAAAAGGAGCGCAAAATAATTAATGAGAACATAGCTCCGACTGTTCAAAAAAGATATGCTGCCTGCCAGAATATATATTCAGTTTCCAACATCAATGCAATCTTCAAAACGTATGAAAAAGTGGGCCATTGGACAACTTCCAATATGAATCTGGATGTAATCAGGTTTTTCCTGTCTCAGATGAAATCTCTTGAAAAGTCTCAATAGCCTTTTCGCACGCAGTTCATATTATTAGACATTTCAGAAATAATGCCCAAATAGTGTAACCTGTCTCAGTTCATTTGCGTCAACTGGCATTGCCAGCTGAAATTCTTCTTTTAAATCAATATGCAATGAACTCTTTTCGACAGATTCCCTTCTTTTGCTTTCTATTTTCTTTCCTTGTAGTTGTAAGTTTCACTGCCACGGCCCAATCCCTGAATGAAAGAATTGACCAAATTATTAGAACAGAAATTAAGGATACCACAGGTCCTGGGGGTGTTTTTATGGTTGCTAAAAACGGTAAAGCAATCTATCAAAAAGCATTTGGTAAGGGAGATCTTGAATTAAACGTAGACCTTGATACAGGCTTTGTCTTTCAAATAGGATCCATGACAAAACAATTTACTGCAATCGCGATTTTAATGCTGGAGGAGCAGGGAAAGCTAAGCATTAAAGACCCCGTCAGTAAATACGTACCTGATTTTCCAAATGGGAATAATATCACCATTCATCACCTGTTGACGCATACTTCCGGTATTAAGGACTTTACTAAAATGAAATCGATTAAGGATATTGCCCAAAAAGAAATGACCCCGAAGATGATGGTCGACTTTTTTAAGGATGAACCTGTGGAATTTTCACCTGGAGAAAAGTTTGAGTATAATAATTCCGGGTATGTTTTGTTGGGTTATATTATTGAATTGGTTTCTGGTGAAACCTTTGAAGATTTCGTTAGTAAAAATATTTTTCAAAAGCTTGGGATGGACAGATCTTATTATGCTACTGACAGAATGGTAATTAAAAAGAGGGCTTCAGGATATCATAAAAAAGAAACTGACTTTGTAAACAAGACGGTAATTAACTACAGTGTTCCGTATTCATCGGGAGCATTAATGTCGACTTTAGGTGATATGCTCAAATGGCAAATCGGAATAAATAAAAATCTATTGCTTAAAGAAGAAAATTCCATTAAAGCTTTTACAAAGTATAATCTGAATAATGGCGATTTAATAAACTATGGCTACGGCTGGCATCTGAGAGATATCAATGGGATTTCTACCAGGGAACATGGCGGTAGTATTTTCGGATATAAGTCGATGGCTGTTTATATTCCGGAGAAAGACCTTTACATAATTGGCCTTACAAATTGCGATTGCAATTCACCTACTAAAATTACTCAGGATATTACTAAATTGGTTTTGGAAGCATATTCCGGAAAGAATTAAGCATATGAGGAGATCAACAGAAAAACAAATCGAACTAAATAAGATTAAAGCAATTTCGTTAGCTACAATCGATTACCTGGTTGAAAATCCTGAGCCTTCTTTTTCCGGTGATGATGATACCCTTAAAGATTTATATCAACACTTTAGAATTCAAATAGACAGATACTTTCAGAAACGTCGTCTCGACCGGCTTCAACATAGGTTATCTCATTTTTTTGATATATTGATTGGCAGGGCAGATTTAAATTTTACAAAATATATTAGAGAGAAGACCGGATTCGAAATAAAACTTCTGGAAGGATTGCTGAATAGAGTTAATATCATACTTGAAAGAAATGAGATTAAAAATCAAAAGGAAGCCAATGATATTTCTTTGTTATCAGCATATTATCAGAAAACTTCTTCAAATAAAGATGATATAGAAAAGTTTAATGCGTTGCTTGTTGATTATTATAAAATAATGGTTCCGGTGTTTCTTAAAAAGCAAAAAGGGTACACTAAAAATATTGTGGCAGAAGAAAAGGATGGTTTGGAAATTATCAGTATTACTATGCACTCCGGTCCACAATCAAAATAGATTCAATTCCAAAGTAGTAATTGATTTGGTTTTCTGAGTTGGTTTTGTACTTTGTCCATTCAAATTACAACCCCTTAGAAAAATGGCTTTCGGATTTACCCCAAAACATGTCGAGGAAGTACAACTTGATACCTTAGACAAAGAATACTATTTAGCTCTTTCAATTGAAGCTGCAAAACAACTTAAATGGAATGTTGGTTTTATCAGTGAGACTGGATTTATCGCGTATACAAATTTTTCCATGTCTTCCTGGAGTGAAGAAGTAACTTTTAAAATAGAAGACCAGGTTGTCACTATTAAAAGTGAATGCACCGGGAACCAGTTTATGGACTGGGGTAAAAACAAAAAGAATATAAAATCACTTTTATCACAGATTGGTGAAGTTGAAAACTTTACATCACAGGATGAAATTGATTTAAAAATCAATGAAATCAGAAATAGTTATGCTTCAAAAGAAGAGGATGTTTTAAGCAAACCCCCTTCGACTGCAAAAGAAAAATTAACTGACTTCTTCTCCATCTTTGTTCCGGTAGAAGGTTACTTTATAACACCTATCCTGATCAACATCAATCTTTTGTTGTTTATCACAATGACGTTATCAGGAGTGAATATTTTATTGCCTGAGAACAATGAGCTATTGGCATGGGGTGCAAACTTTCGTGTATCGACATTAGACGGTCAATGGTGGAGACTCATCACTTCCTGCTTTTTACATATAGGAATTATCCATTTGCTGCTTAATATGTATGCACTATTGTATATCGGGTTGATACTTGAACCTTATCTCGGGAAAACAAGGTTTTTGTCAGCCTACCTGATTACAGGAATTGCTTCAAGTGTAACCAGTTTGTGGTGGAACGATCTGACCATCAGTGCAGGTGCATCCGGAGCAATTTTTGGAATGTATGGTGTAACGCTCGCATTACTAACAACCAACCTGTTAGATAAATCAGTGAAGAAAGCATTCCTCGCAAGCATCGCTGTATTCGTTGGATATAATATTTTGAACGGTTTGAAACCGGATAGCGGAATTGATAATGCGGCACATATTGGCGGACTGTTAAGCGGGCTTCTGATTGGATATGCATTCATTCCCAGTCTCCGGCTGTTTGATAATAAAAGAATTAAGTTTTCAACCGTGGGTGGGTTGGCTCTTATATTACTTGTTTCTTCCTTTACTGTTTACAAAGCGTTACCAAATGATTTGTTGCAATATGACGAGAAGATGAAAAGATTTGCTATCCTGGAATCAATGGCCCTTGAAGTTTATAGACTTCCGGAAGGAACACCCAACGAAAAGGTACTGGAGGAATTGAAGGAACGCGGTATTTATTACTGGAATGAAAACCTCGTGCTTTTAGAAAGTTTAAATAAACTCGATCTGCCTGAGACGGTTGATAAAAGAACTGAACTACTGAAGGAGTACTGTGAGTTACGAATTAAAAGTTACGAACTTATTTATAAGAGGATTGAAGAGAATACGGACAAATATGATCCCCAACTAAAACAGTATGACGAAAAAATAGAATCCATTTTCACGAAATTATCATCTCGACAAGAAGAATAATTAGTGATATAAACTAATAATAATCTTCATCCGCATGGCTTCTTTCATTAAATCTTCTTAATCTTCTATTACATTTTAGTTAACGAAAATAAAAATAGGTTATCACTATCTTCATAGCAAATAGTGAATTATGAAATGTCCAAACTGCAATGAAACACTGGTGATGTCCGACAGACAGGTTTTCTCGACGATATTTTTGATTTCTAATAAATTTGACAATTGTCGGTAAAATTCCGGCAAATGTCATTTTTGTTTAAATTGCACCTATGGCCGGACAAATTAAACATAAGAAAGCGCTCAAATTGCCAACTAAGGGAGAAGGTGCAATCAGCCGTTCCAGAACAGTATCTAAAGTAACTTCTCTTAAAGTGGAATCTGCTAAAACTGCAGGTAGCCATAAAAAGCCTTTATCTTCTTCAAAGAAAGGATCGGCAGTTCCAACTACTGTATTTTCCTACAATTCCGTTGATGATAAAAATATTCTTGCCATTATCGATGCTGTAAGGACAGGAATATCGGTTTCAGAATTTGAAAATGTGACCCGTAATATTCCTTTTTCTGTAGCAGAGTGGGCCACCTATCTTCAGCTTTCAGAAAGAACAATTCAACGCGCACAAAAAGATAAAAAATCGTTTCAACCCATACATTCCGAACGAATTGTTGAATTGGTAATGTTATATGAATATGGCATGGAAGTATTTGGCGACAAGGAGAATTTTGATATTTGGCTGAATTCAAAATCAATATCATTGGGCGGAAGAACCCCGAAGGAATTATTTGATACCAGGTTTGGAGTTAACATGGTAAAGGATGAGTTGGGAAGAATTGAACACGGTGTTCTCGCATGATAGTCTACAGGCTGACGAAAGGAAAATACCAACTGGATCTTTCCGGAAAGGGTGCTGAACTATATGGAGGAAGATGGAATAGCAAAGGAGTGCCCTTGCTTTATACCAGTCAATCCCGTGCTTTGGCTTTTGCTGAAATTGCAATGCATATTCCAATGGGAATAGTTCCTAAAGATTATTTTTTGGTTTCTATAGAAATTCCTGATACAGCAAACATTTTAAATTTGACTGAAGCTGATATGCCGGCAGACTGGCGTTCCAATCCTCACTCTGGCACTACACAACAGATAGGGGATCATTTTGTAACGGAGAATAAATTTCTGGTTCTGCAGGTTCCTTCTGCAGTTGTGCCGGGAGATTACAATTTTTTAGTCAATCCGAATCATCCTGCAAGCAGTAATGTAAAAGTGATCGCTTCTGAACCTTTTGAATTTGATAGTCGGTTTGTAAAAAGAGGGTACTAATCTCATTGCTTCACAATCCTTCCATCTTCCATTTCTATCATCCTGTTAGTATGTTCTGCGAATTCAGGATCATGTGTTACAATGAAAAGTGTTTGCTGAAAACGGTCGCTTAATTCCTTGAAAATATCGAATACGATGTGGCTGTTCTTTTTATCGAGGTTGCCTGTTGGTTCATCTCCCATTATGATTAACGGATCGTTGATCAGTGCTCTTGCAATAGCAATCCGTTGTTTTTCTCCCCCTGAAACCTGGTTTGGTTTTTTTGCACTCAAATGTTCTATCCCTAAAACATTTAACCACTTCAAGGCATTTGTTTCGATTTCTTTTTCTGTAAGCCGGTTTAATTTTAATCCCGGCAACATTACATTCTTTAAAACATTGAATTCATTTAACAGGTAGTGAAACTGGAATACAAATCCAACTTTTTCATTTCTTACTTCAGCAAGTCGGTTTCCCGTTTTGCCGGTCATCAGTTCGCCATCAATCAACAGGGATCCTTCATAAGCAGTATCCATAGTGGATAGTACGTATAAAAGTGTAGACTTTCCGCAACCAGACTTTCCCATCAACGCTACAAATTCACCCTTGCTGATTTTGAAATTGATGTCTTTCAGAACCGGATTTTCAATTTGTTCACGGAATGTTTTATTGATATGGATTGCTTCAAGAACAGTGTTGTTCATATTATTTTCCTCTTATAATGATAACAGGATCTATCTTACTAGCTTTTGCTGCGGGGAACAATCCTGCCATATATGTTGTGATCAGCGAAAATGCGATACCGATAACATAATAAACAGGATTATAATTTACCGGGTAACTTTTTATAGATGGCAGTGAAGGAAAATCAAAAGGAATTGCATCAATAACTGCAGATAAAAGATATCCAAAGAACAATCCTGCCAGGCCTCCCACAAAACCAATACTTAAAGCGATCATCAGAAAGATTCTTTTTACATCACTGCCCGAAAACCCGGTGGCTTTAAGGATTGCAATCGAATCCATCTTTTCATAGATCATCATGTTCAGGATATTATAAATTCCAAATCCCGCAACTATTAAAAGGGTAATACCTACAACGTAAGAAATAAGTGTTCTGATAGAACTTCCTGTTTCAAATTCACTGTTAGCAGTTTGTACATCAATCGCCTGGAGTCCAAATAAACTTTTATATTCTTTGGCCATTGCAGGTGCCTGGTTGAGGTCGTATAGTTTTACCTGGAGGTCCGTCATATAATTTGCAGGTTTTCCCAATATTTTTTGGGCAGTAGCAATCGAAGTGTACGCCTGGATTTTGTCTAATTCTCTTATGCCGGATTGGTAATATCCAATCAGTTTCAGCGGAAATATTTCTCCGTTTGGAGTTGTTACGTAAACAAGGTCACCAACATTAACGAGTAATTGTTCGGCCAATGGTTTTCCAAGTATAATGCTGTTTGGAATGATGTCAAGGTCACTGCCGGATCCTCCCATTATATATTCATAAAAGTTAAACAATTGGTTTTCTTTCTGGGCATTGATTCCGTCTATAACACCCGCAATTCGGACACTTCCTTCATTAAAGAAAGCAGGTGAATGAATTTTTGGTGAGATACCCCGAACCCTTTTATCGTTGGAGATTGTATTAATAATTACTTCACTGTTGTAAATTTCTTCACGACTGTTGGGTGCTTTTATTGATGATATAAAGTTGTAAGCGTTTTTATATTCATTTGAACCGGATACAGGTTGATTGGGATTTCGTTCTATTTCATTGTATAATCGGATATGCGGGGTTCGGTTTAGTATCAGCCCATCCAATAATTTATTCAGACCAGTCATGAAGCCCAATAAGGCGATAAACATGGTAATGCTGAATGTTACTCCTATAGCTGCCACCATTGTTTGCTTCCACCTTGCAAGCAGGAGGGAAGCAGCAATTTCTATATTCAACTTATAATTCATTCAGCTGGCAGTTTTAAAACATCATCTTTACTCAGGCCACTGATTATTTCCACGCGCTGATAATCTTTTAATCCTGTTACTACTTTTCTTATATCACCGTTTTTTAAATAGACCTCGTTCTTATCAGTAAGATAATTTCGTGGAATTGTCATTGCATTTTCCCTGGTACTGATCAGAATATTGGCTTCGACAGTCAGGTTAGGATAAAGATCCGGAGGTTTGGAATTAAATATCGCTTCAATTTCAAACGACCTTAAACGGTTATCCATGATGGGTTGAATTTTTGTCACGGTTGCTTCAAAAACCTCCCCTTTATAACTGTCCATACTGACAAACACTTTTTGCCCCGTTTTAATCCTGGAAATATCGTACTCATCTACCTGGAGCTCCATTACAAATTCATTAACGTCTCCGACTACTGCAATTGGTGTTTGAGGGGTAACCAGCTCTCCCGGCTCTTTTAAAATGCTGTATACTCTTCCATCCTGTCGGGCCCTGATAGAATAATCCTGGTTTGTTGATTTTGAGATCTGTAAATTTTTTTGTGACTGTTGCGATCTGAAATCAATTTCCTTTTTCAGATTATTATATTTTAACCTTGCCGATTCGTAGTTTGTTTTAGAATTTTTCCATGCAAGTTCACGTTGCTCCAGTTCATTTCTTGTACCGATTTCTTGCTTCCATAAGTTTTGCTGTCGTTGAAACAATGCAGAATCATTTTGCATTTTAGCACGAGCCAGGTCAATATTGATTTTTAATTCATCCAGTCGGTCAGCATTATAGGCCACCGAAGAATAAGTTGCTGCCAGTTCTGCGTTTTCGGAATTCAGTCTTTGCGCTTCATTTAACAGGGTTACCAGCACATCCCCTTTTCGAACGGTATCACCTTCACGGACTTTTTTTTGAGCGAGTATTCCATTTACTGTGGAAAATACCTGGTATTGGTTTTTGCTTTTTACTACTCCGGAAGCATACACTGATTCAGTGATGTTTTGGATTACAGGCTTAATAGTTTCTTCCTGCTTCCTATTGCAGGCGAATAAAAAAATGATAGCTACCAATAAAATCCGGTTCATTTTTTAAATGTAATTAGTCGACAATGGTTTAATAATGATCGTGCTCAGCAGAAACCGGGAGCTTAATCAATTCATAACCTTTCTTTCCCAATACATGAATGAAAAATATCAATAGACCCGGTTCTCAAATCTACCGCTAGCTCAAATTATTAATTTTATTCATCAGTTTGAATCTGTATTCTCTTTATAAATATAAGTATTGAATTAAATAATTTTATCATGAAAAAGGCAAGGGAAATTTCATTATTAGCTTCAATTACTTTTTGGGCAACCATTATAGGTGCTATCATGTATTCGCATGTTGTCTTTTTATCAGCATACCTGCCTAATCTTCCGGCCTCAACCAGCCTGTTGAGTGGTCCTTATGGGATACATGATGAAAATTTCTGGATCCCGATCCATCCTTTATGCATTATTGCACTTGTTATTACCCTGGTGCTGAACTGGAATTTGTTGCCAAGGAGAAAGTACATTTTAGCCACATTAATTCTTTATATTATCGTGCTTGTAATAACATTTATCTATTTCGTTCCTGAGTTGCAGGCATTTGCCAGTAGCCATCAATCAAATTTACCGGCAGCTCAATGGATTGAAAGAGGTACCAGGTGGGAGAAGTTAAGTTGGATACGAGGATTTTTTATGTATTGTGGATTTGTATTATTATTAATGGCGCTGGTTAAGAACAGGTTTCAAAGAAAGGATATCAGGTTATGAATTTGAAAAGTTCTCTGTTAATTAGTATACTGTTTTTTGTCCTTGGTAAATCTTTTGGGCAGAATTCTTCCTTTGTAATTATTGAGCATGTGAACGTAATTCCCATGACTGAAGAGAAGATCCTATACAATCAAAGGGTATTTTTAGCTGATGGGAAAATATTTAAGATTGAGCCTGATATAAAATCTTCAACTACTTTAGAGAATAATTCTCCAAAACTAATTATTGATGGTAAGGATAAGTATTTAATTCCCGGTTTATCCGAAATGCATTATCATTTTCGAAGTAAAGATATCGAGAGTGATTTCAAGCTCTTGGTCGCAAATGGTATTACTACAGTTAGAAATATGTCTGAAGGCGCTGGCCAGGATCATATAGCGATTAGAAGGAAAACTATTTCAGGCGATTTAATGCCATTGAATTATTTTACAACCGGGCCATATCTTCAGTCAAAAGACCTTCAATCAGAGAGTGATGTTATCAAGGTGGTACAGCAGCATAAAAAAAGAGGGTATGATTTTTTAAAGATAGCTGACAATCTCCCAAAATATATTTACCTGAAATTACTAGAAGAATGCCAGGTAAATAATATTCCTGTTGTAGGTCACACTCAAAGAAATTTACCTGTTGACTATTCTGTAAGAATGAAATCGATCGAACATATTGAAGAGTTTTTATACCTATCGGGAGAAGAGGATGGTATAAGCTTTTACACACAGGATTCAATTGGCTTAAAAGACCTCGCTGTAAGATTGAGGACATCGGGAATTTATATCGGTACAACACTTTCAGTTTTTGAATTTATTTTAAACTGTCTGGAGGATAAAAATTTTGAACAGTTAAAATATTCAAAGCTCACAAAATTCCTGGCCCGGGACCAAAGGGATGCTTTCCTAACGGATAAAAATGATTATCGAAAGTTAAGAACCCGTGAATTTGACGGCTTGAAGGCAAATGTGTTTTTTGGAAATTATTTTAAATGGATAAAACAGTTTTCTAAAATTTTATCAAATAATAAAGTGCTTTTATTGACAGGTAGTGATACATATGGGATGGTCATCGTTGGTTTTTCACTTCACCGCGAATTTGAATTATTACAGGAAGCGGGATTAAAACCTTTCGACATACTACTGGCAAGTACTGTTAACCCGGCAAGATACCTGAATACCTATGCAATGGAAGGAACCATCAGTGAAGGTAAAAATGCCAACCTGGTGTTGTTGAAGAAAAATCCTTTGGAAGATATCAAGAATACCCAATCTATAGAAGGCGTTTTTTTGAAAGGAAAATGGTTTGATAAAAAGAGCCTGCAATTGCAACTGGAGCAGGTTGAAACTGCTTTTAAATAATCAGTTCAGGTCAGTTAATTAAAGCATGGGAGTCAAAACCTTCCGTAGTTGTAACCTCAACTTGCTTACTTTTGCGCCTATGGCATTGTCAAACATTCCCCTCGATAGCATTTTATCAAAATTCAAGATCAAGTCGCTTAATGAAATGCAATTGGCTTCTATTGAGGCGATTGATAAGCATGACAATGTTCAATTGTTGTCGGCTACCGGTTCCGGCAAAACCCTGGCCTACCTGTTACCGCTGATTAATCTATTGAATCCGGAGAATCCAAATACGCAAGCCATCATCATTGTGCCCTCCAGGGAACTGGCTTTGCAGATTGAATCAGTATTTAAAAAAATGGGTACTGATCTTAAAGTGACCTGTTGTTATGGTGGTCACCTGAGAGAAACCGAGGAAAATAATCTGAAGCAACCACCTGCATTGCTGATAGGTACTCCCGGTAGATTAGCTGATCATATCAGAAGAGGGAATATCAAAGTTGATACCATCAAAACACTCGTGCTGGATGAATTTGATAAATCGCTGGAATTAGGTTTCCAGGAAGAAATGTCCTTTATAATCGGTTCTTTAAAATCGATTTCAAAGAAGGTTTTGATCTCGGCTACCAATAATCTGGAGATCCCGGGATTTCTTAACATAGATAACCTGGAAACAATCAACTTTCTGAATGAAAATGAGGATACCGGATTAGAGGTGAAAATATTAATGAGTGATGATAAAGATAAACTGGAAACATTGTTCAGGTTGATCTGTATGCTGGGCAACAGGTCTACCATTGTTTTCTGTAATCATCGTGAATCAGTGGAGCGAACAAGCAAATGGCTTAAGGAAAAAGATATCTTCAATACCTATTATCATGGTGCAATGGAGCAGGAGGAGAGAGATGCTGCATTGTTTAAATTCAGGAACGGAACAACGAATGTCCTGGTCACAACCGACCTGGCTGCAAGGGGACTTGATATAGCTCATATCCGGTACATCATTCACTATCATTTACCTCAGAATGAAGATATTTTCATTCACCGGAATGGAAGAACTGCACGAATGGATGCAAGCGGTACCGCGATTCTGATCTTATCACCTGAAGAAAAATTACCAGCATATATTGATGCGGAAGTTGAAAATATAAAGCTGCCATCCGAAATTACAATTCCCGAAAAACCACAGTGGGCAACCTTATTTCTTTCTGCAGGGAAAAAAGACAAAGTGAATAAGGTTGATATAGTTGGGTTCTTAACGAATAAAGGACAATTAAAAAAAGAAGATATCGGATTGATTGAAGTAAAAGATTTCTTCTCCTTTGTGGCAGTCAGGAAAATCAAGGCAAGTCATACTTTAAATCTTATCAAAGACGAAAAGATAAAAAATAAAAAAGTGAAGATTTCTTTTGCCAAGTAAGCAAATGAAATGATCCGATTTTAACCGGAATGATCCTTGAAGTTTTTGATAAAAAAAAGCTTTATGAAGGTTCTGCATTTGATTCCTTAGGTGCAGACCTGCTTCCGCTGTATAGTTCATATTCCAGAAGCCGTGCATCAATTGTACTCGTATAGAATTCAATTCTTCGTTTTGCTTTCAATCCGATTTTTTTTGCAAGATCCAGATTACCAGTGAATACATAACCGTAATAGCCGCCGCATTTCTTTTTCATGAAATCACCCATGCGACTGTAGGTTTCTTCAAGTTCCTTTACATCTCCTAATCGTTCGCCGTATTCGGGATTTACGAAAAAGATTCCCGGAACATTTTGCGGGATCTCTGTGTCAGCAAAATCACAGACAGCAAATTCAATCAGGTTGGCAACCCCTGCTGCTATAGCATTCTTCTTTGCATTTTCAATAGCACGTGCACTATAGTCTGTTGCGATGATCTTCAAACCGGGAACATCAATAATTTGATTTTCCAGCAAAGCATCTTCCTGCAGGTAAACTGTTTCGTCATAATTCTGCAGGTGCATAAAGGCGTAGTTGGTTCTGAACAATCCCGGTCGCCGGTTGGTTGCTATCATGGCAGCTTCAATGGCTACTGTACCCGAACCACACATAGGATTCACAAACGGAGATTTCCTGTCCCAAATCGTCGCATAAATGGTTGCGGATGCAAGGGCTTCCAGCATGGGAGCCTGTCCAGGAATCTTTCTGTATCCATGTCTCCCTAAAGAATCTCCTGAAGTATCTATAAATATTTCTGCATCATTATTCTTCCAGAAAAGATTGATCACAGCTCCCGTTAGTTCGGAACCTGTAGAAGGTCTGTTTCCTCTTTTATCCCGCAACCTGTCTACAATCGCATCTTTTACACGCAGGTTTGCAAACATGCTGTTGTTGATAGTCGGATTATTTACGTTGCTGGTAGTTGAAAAATATCCCGGGTCAGGGATAATGTTTTCCCAGGGATAATCAACCAGGTTGTTGTAAATATCATCCGCATTTTCTGCTTCAAATTTCCGGAGACTGTACAGCACCTGGCTTGCACAACGAAGGTTCAGGTTTAATTTTATACAATCATTTATTGAACCATGGATGCGAACCCCTGTAACAAAGCTGTCTTCAATGTCAAATCCAAGTTCCTCAACTTCCTTTAACAGGTAAGGAGATAGTCGTTTCTGACAGGTGATAATGATCGCAGCTTTTTCAGTAAATAAGTTCATGAGGCAGTAAAGGTAAATGTTCTATCTATACCCTGATCTGCAATACTTTTATAGAAAATAATATAATGCCTGGAATAGTTTACTTCGTCCAGTAATCAACAACAAATACTTTTTCCATATGTGGATTTAACACCTGTTGAAATTCTTTATGGGCCGGATGGATCTGATAGGCTGCAAGGTCTTCATCCGATGAGAAACTTAACATATAACAATGTGTAAATCCCTGGTTGAGATTTTCCGGACTATTGTTTACTCCCCATTCAAAAGCTTTTACCTGGGGGATTTTTCCATACAATGATGCAAATGTTTCAGTTACTTTTTTTACCTCATCGGGTGATGAACTGTCTTTGTATTTAAAAAGTACTACATGCCTTAGCATGGATTTCTTTGATTCACTTTTATCGCCACATGCATTGAAGATCAAAGCCAGTGCAAACAGAACTGAAAGAATTCTCATAATTATTAGTTGTTTTAAATGATTATAGCATTTCCATAGGATCCTCACAGATCCTGAATCCCTCATCAAAATTATTCATCAACTCCACATCTTCTTTTGTTAGTGAAAACTGTAGGGTATCAAAATTTTCCTGTAACCTTTCTTTATTAGATGATTTTGGAATGGTTGAAATACCCTGTTCGATATTCCATCTTAAGATAATCTGTGCTGGCGATTTATCATATTTTTTACATAGTTGCAGCAGCCTGGGATCACCAAATTTTTTACCTCTTGTGATTGGAGAGTATGATTGCAGCTGGATATTTTTTCTTTTACACAATTCTGATAAATCCTGTTGATACAGCCAGGGAGTAAATTCCACCTGGTTTACCATTGGAGTGATCGTTGCGTAGGTTTCCATTTCATTTAAAAATGGAACCAAATAGTTTGCAACACCAATTGCTTTTACTCTTTGATCGTTGTACAGTTTTTCAAGTGCCAGCCAGGTTTCCCTCCGGCCTTCTTTTACAGGCCAGTGAATAAGATACAGATCTACATATTCCATAGATAATTCCTCCAGGCTTTTATCAAATGCCTTTAGCGTTGAATCATATCCGTGATCTTCATTTCCAACTTTTGTTGTAATAAAGATCTCATTACGCGGTATTCCACTTTCTTTTACCGCACGACCAATTTCTTTTTCATTGTTATACAGAGATGCCGTATCGATCAATCGGTAACCAATTTCAAGCGCATCCATTACTGCTTGTTCTGCTTCTTTATTGTACATGTCATAAACACCTAAACCCAGTAACGGCATTTGAATTCCGTTACTGAGTGTGGTGAAAGGTTGACGACTCATCATTGATCCTGATTCTATTGATATGATTGATTGCTCAAAAGTTTATTTTACTTCAATTACATTGGAATTTACCACTTCTCCAGTCCCAACAGTTTTTTTCCCAAATCATTTAATTCTGCAGTCTTATACTTTGTTAGTTCCCATTTACGGGGATCACCGGGAAATGCATAACCTTCAGGTGCGATCCTATTTTCCCATGAGTTTATTCTCCATTGACGAAGTGCTTCATTATCTTCTTCTGCAGGCATCATTGAAATATACTGTGCACTGCGGACTTTATTTTCACTTCTGTTTGGTCGTATACCGTGCGGCTGAAGACTGTTGAAGATGAGAAGATCTCCGGCCTCCATCTTAACTTTCACCAGCTCAAATCCTGTAATGTCCGGTTTGAAATGATCACGGTCTTCCGGCTGTGTCAATTTCCAGGTATTGTAATTTCTGAAAAGATCAGGTATGCACTGGAAGCCTCCCATATTTTCATCATCCTGGTCAGCAAGTGCCAGGACTCCCTGTACATTCACCGGGTTTGTTTCAGGATCATAATCCCAATGAATGAATCCTTTGTATTCATGACCTGGCCTGATCGGGAAATTCAGATTTGCCCTGTCGATCGTAACCCATAGTTTTTCAGTGCCCCATATATCAACAAATGCATCGTACACTTTCTGTATCTGCCGGTTATTCCAAAGCGACTGGTGATTGTAAACTTCCACCATCCCGGTATTGGTAAGTTCTTTCATCTTCATTTCAGCCCGTGGTGGGGTGTACCAGGTATCAGGATTGTCGGGTTCTTTTTCTTCAAACTCCCATAAGAATTTTGCGGTGGCTAATGCCTGTTCACGGGGAACTGCATTTTTAATAACTATGTATCCGTTTGTTATCCAGAAGTTCCAGTCATCCTCGGTCATTACCCTTAGCGGCAACCCATTACTTCTGTCGTTTAGTTTTTGCACACTGCTTTTGGAGGTGGAGGGATTTCCAGGTATGTCTTTGTGCGCATTTGTCTGCATAGTGGGAACCATGGTGGGCGTCATGGTTGGAGCCATCGTTTTTTGTTCCATATAGCAATTTGTTAGATGGGTGAATAATGGGCGGTTATGGCTACAGGCTTGTGCTATGCATAACCGTTTAATAAACTAAACGAATATAATGTGAGACAACAGCCAATTTCAACATCTGTAGTGGCAGGTTTTTGTACTGTATTGATATATATCGATTATTTTGGTACTATTAGGGCAAATCCAGTGAAATGAGAGCAAAATTAGAATCCATAACCAGTGACCGGGAAAGTTCGTTCAGGATCTTACTGACGCCGAATTTAAACGACATCTTTTACTGGCATTTTCATCCTGAATATGAAATAGTGTATGTTGAAACCGAATCAGGATTTCGACATATCGGTGATCATATTTCAAAATATGAACAAAGCGACCTTGCTTTAATCGGGCCAAACATCCCTCATTTGAATTTCGACTATGGTGTAAAGACCTCCGTAGATACCGTAGTTGTTCAAATGAAAGAAAATTTCCTGGGTCAGGATTTTATATCCCTTCCGGAAATGACTGCTATTAAGGAGCTGTTTGAAAAAGCAAGATGCGGAGTCTTTTTTTATGGCGAAACAAAAAAGCTGGCTGGTGAAAAACTGAAGCAGTTATCTTCCCTGTCTCATTTCGGGCAACTTATTTCTTTATTAGAAATTTTCTACCTGCTGGCGAATAGCGATGAGAAAGAATTTCTCAAAGAAAGACCCATCCAGAGTGCATCCGTTTTTAAAGATCAGCAACGTTTACAAAAAGTATATCATTTAATTGAAACCGGATTTCAACATGAAATTGATGTGAATGAAGTGGCGAAATTATGCAATCTAACCACCGCAGCTTTTTGCCGGTATTTTAAAAAATCCACCCATTACACTTTCACGGATTTTTTGAATATGTTTCGCATCAATCAATCCAAGAAATTATTACTTCAGGGCAGAAATGTTACTGAAGCCTGTTTTGATAGTGGCTTTGCAAATATTTCCTACTTCAACAAAACGTTCAAAAAATTTGCCGGAGAAAATCCTTCAATATTTAAGAAGAGACATTCAGTTCTATAAGTGATAAAACCAAGTGTCTTTTCACTAAGTGTAAGTACCCCATTTATCAAACAGACTTAAATTAGAGTCTTTTCATTTTTCAATAAGTTCCTATGCCATTCCTCCGGTGTTAGATTGTTCAGTGCTTCATGAGGTCTTCTTTCGTTGTATTCGAT
>JAESGH010000245.1_pt1 | contig 88947 bp, 81 predicted proteins | sample 9269641 | NCBI WGS metagenome assembly JAESGH01 (sample SAMN14515345, study PRJNA621665) | algae metagenome | isolation source: Phormidium tanganyikae FI6-MK23 and co-occurring heterotrophs from granitic... | place: USA: Fort Irwin, California | collected 1998-05-24 | reverse complement strand
TGGCGGCGTTAGGATGCGTGACCTGCTTTTCCATGTCCTTGACGGTGATCAGGCCGATGCAGCGATAGTGGTCGTCGACGACGATGAGCTTCTCGATGCGGAACTGATGCAGCAGCCGGCGAGCTTCATCCTGGGCGACGCCTTCGCGCACCGTGATCAGCCGATCCTTGGTCATCAGCTCCGAGACCGGCTGTTCGGGATTGGCGGCGAAGCGGACATCGCGATTGGTCAGGATGCCGACCAGCTTGCCCTTGTGCCCCTGCGGGCCGCGCTCGACCACTGGAATGCCGGAGATGCCGTTGTTCCGCATCAGCGTGAACGCGTCGGCCAACGTCTCATCGGGATGGATGGTGATCGGATTGGCGATCATCCCGGATTCGAACTTCTTGACCAGCCGGACCTGGGCGGCCTGCTGGTCGGGATCGAGGTTGCGGTGCACGACGCCGAGGCCACCCGCCTGCGCCATCGCGATCGCCATCTTCGCCTCGGTGACCGTGTCCATCGCCGAGGCGATGATCGGCAGGTTGAGCGAGATCGTCTTGGTGAGCTTGGTCGAAATGTCGACATCGCCCGGCATGACTTCCGACGGGCCCGGCTCAAGCAGCACGTCGTCGAAGGTGAAACCGTCGCGAATGAGACCGTCAGTGATCGTCGCCATCGTCAACTCCGGAGGCCGGTGGAACCGGCGCTGAAAGAGGGCCGGGCGGATGCGCCCTGAGCCGAGTTGACGAGGCCCGTTATCATGCGTGTGGCGCGCCCGCTAGGGGCAGTGCAATAAAAACTGTCGAGGCGGTCGCGGCATGGGGTCGCGACCGCCTCGCTCGGCGAACCGGCGGACGCTTACTGCTTCCGGACAGGACGCGACTGGCTGGCATGCGCCGCAGGAGCCGGAGCGTTAGGCATCACGAAGAAGCAGCCATTGCCCATCATCATGCTGCCCTGGGCGTTGGCCATCTGCTGGCAGTCCTTCTGACGGCCGCAATTGGTGGTCCGCAGAATGTCGCCCGAGCCCGGCGTGACGACACGCATCGCGCAGCCTTCCTCCCAGCTCATCGACTGGGCGAAGGCCGGCGCCTGACCGGCGCCGAATAGAGCGGCTCCGGCAAGCAGGGCAACTGCGGCGCCATAACGGACTGAGGCCGGGATGGCGAAGCGGACGTTGTGGTGAGTGAAGTTGATCATGAGAACACCTCTTGCCCGCGGATCGGCCGCGTCGGCGTATACGAAGTCATCGCCCCTTCGACCCGGAGATAGGTACGGCTCGCCGCGATTGCCCTGCTTGAAACGCATAACAGGACAGCTTTCACGTCCTTGTGACGACCTGAGAGCAGATCTGAAGCCGGCTCTCCTTGAATCGACATGGTTCGCCGCCATGCAGCAGGCGCAACCCTCGTCACCACGCCCGGCTCCGCTCTCGCCAGCCGGATAGAGCCGCATTAAAGGGCAGCTGGCGGTACAAAATCCGAAAGTCCGATCCTTGCAGCGCGCCAAGCTCCTGCCTCTCATCGTCGCTTGCGCGCTGTTCATGGAGAACACCGACTCGACGGTGATCGCGACCTCGCTGCCGGTGATCGCGCAGTCGCTCGGCGAGGACCCGATCGCGCTCAAGCTGGCGCTGACCTCATATCTCGTCAGCCTCGCCGTCTTCATCCCGATCTCCGGCTGGATGGCCGACAAGTTCGGAGCCCGCACCATCTTCAGGACGGCGCTCGGCATCTTCATGCTCGGCTCGGTGCTGTGCGCTTTCTCGAATTCGCTCGGCGCCTTCGTCGGGGCGCGCTTCGTCCAGGGCATGGGCGGGGCGATGATGGTGCCGGTCGGCCGGCTCGTCATCCTGCGCAGTGTAGAGAAGTCGGAGCTGGTCAGCGCCCTGGCGTATCTGACGGTGCCGGCGCTGGTCGGACCGGTTGTCGGTCCGGTGGTCGGCGGCTTCATCACCACCTATTTCGACTGGCGCTGGATCTTCTTCATCAACCTGCCGATCGGCCTGCTCGGTATCGCGCTCGCGACGATGTTCTTCGAGGACGTCCGCGAGGAGGATGTCGCTCCGCTCGACATCACTGGCTTCCTCCTGTCCTCCACCGGCTTCGCCGCGCTGATGCTGGGCCTCGCCACGGGCGGTCGCCATCTCGTGCCGGTCGCGGTGTCCTATGGCTGCGTCGCCTTCGGCATCGCGGCACTGGTCGTCTACTGGTTCCATGCCCGCCGGCTGGCCTATCCGGTACTCAACCTCTCGCTGCTGCGAATCCCGACCTATCGCATCGGCGTCCTCGGCGGCTCGGTCTTCCGCATCGGCATCGGTGCGATCCCGTTCCTTTTGCCCCTGATGCTGCAGCTCGGCTTCGGCCTAGACGCGTTGCAATCGGGGCTGATCACCTTCGCCTCGGCCGCGGGCGCACTCGTGATGAAGACGCTGGCGAAGACGATCCTCGCCCGCTTCGGCTTCCGCGGCGTGCTGACGGTCAACGCATTGATCGGCTCGGCCTTCCTGGCCTGTTCGGGCCTGTTCACGCCGACCACGCCGCATTGGATCATGCTCGGCGTGCTCTTCATCGGCGGCTGCTTCCGCTCGCTGCAGTTCACCGGCATCAATGCGCTGAGCTATGCTGATGTCTCGAACCGCGACATGTCGAGCGCGACGAGCTTCTCCAGTGTCGCCCAGCAATTGTCGCTCAGCCTGGGGATCACCATCGGCGCCTTCGCGCTCGAGGCCGCCAATCTCTACAATGGCGGAAAAGCCCTCGGCGCCGGGGATTTCTGGCCGGCCTTCGTCCTGGTCGGCCTGATCTCGGCCTCGTCGGCGCTGTGGATGATCAGGCTGAAGCCCGATGCCGGCGCCGAGGTCTCCGGCCATGCGCCGGTGAGCGCCCGCAAGGTCACCGCGCAGGCGATCGAGAACCAGAAGCCGCTCGATTGATGCGCCAAGGATTGACGAGGCTGCGCTTCCGGGCCAGCGGTGGCGCATGAACACTGGCCAGAATCGCCTGTTCCTCGGCATTGGACACTCGGCCCTCGGACGCCCCTGGCGCGACCGGCTCGACGTTGGCGGCCTGGCGCAGGCCGAGGCGCTGGCGCAGGTCGAGGGCGTGCCCGACACGCTGGCGCGTATCCTGGCCGGTCGCGGCGTCATCTCCAGGGAGGCGCTGCGCCATCTCGAGCCGAAGCTGCGCGACCTCCTGCCGGATCCGTCCGTGCTGCGTGACATGGATCGCGCGGCGCAGCGGCTGGCACAGGCGGCGATCTCCGGAGAAAAAGTCGCGATCTTCGGCGACTATGACGTCGACGGCGCCTGCTCGGCGGCGCTGCTCGCCGGTTTCCTGGCCGAGGCCGGAGCGAAGCCGCGCATCCATATCCCGGACCGCCTGATCGAGGGCTATGGCCCCAATGCTGAGGCGATCGCGATGCTGGCAGGCGAGGGGGCGACCCTGCTCGTCACCGTCGACTGTGGCACGACCAGCCATGAGCCCCTGCAGCAGGCGACGCGGCTCGGCCTCGACACGGTGGTGCTCGACCACCACCAGGCGCCCGAGCTGCTTCCGGAGGTCCAGGCGCTGGTCAATCCGAACCGGCAGGATGATCTCGCCGGCCTCGGCCATCTCTGCGCTGCCGGCGTCGTCTTCCTCACGCTGGTTGCAACGAATCGCGAACTGCGCCGGCGCGGCGCCTGGCAGGCGAGGGGCGGCGAGCCCGATCTCCTGGCCGCACTCGATCTCGTCGGCCTGGCGACGATTGCCGACGTGGTGCCGCTGATCGGCCTCAACCGCGCCTTCGTGCGCCAGGGCATCGCGATCATGCGGCAGCGTCACCGGCCTGGCCTCGCAGCGCTGCTCGACATCGCCGGACTCGACGGACCAGTGCAGCCCTGGCATCTCGGCTTCCTGCTTGGGCCCCGAATCAACGCCGGCGGGCGCATCGGCGATGCCGCTCTCGGCGCGCGGTTGCTGCTGACCTCAGACGAGGTCGAGGCACGCACGATCGCCGCCGAGCTCAACAGGCTCAACCAGGAGCGCCAGGAGATCGAGCGCGCCGCGGTCGAGGAGGCCGTCGCCGAGGTCGAGCATCGCTTCGAGGATGCCGCCGCGCATCCGGTACTCCTCGTCGGCTCGGCCGATTGGCATCCGGGCATCGTCGGATTGATCGCCGGGCGCCTGAAGGAGCGCTTCCGCCGCCCGGCCTTCGCCCTGGCGCGCAATAGCGATGGCGGCGCGACCGGTTCGGGTCGCTCGATCGCCGGCGTCGATCTTGGCTCGGCGGTGCGGCTGGCGGTCGAGGCTGGGCTTGCGGTCAAAGGCGGCGGCCATGCCATGGCGGCCGGCGTGACATTGGCGCCAGAGCAGGAGGGCGCCTTCGCAAGCTTCGTCAGCGAGCGGCTGGCCAGAGGCGTCGCCAGCTCGCGCGAGGCCGAGGCGCTGCTGATCGATGCTGCAATCAGCGCCGGCGGCGCCAATCCGCGCCTGCTTGCCGAGATCGACCGGGCAGGGCCGTTCGGCGCCGGCTGTCCCGAGCCGGTCTTCGTCCTGCCGGCCCATCGCCTGACCGAGGTGATCGAGGTCGGCGCCGGCGGGCATCTGCGCATCAAGCTGCGCTCCGGCGACGGCGCCACGATCGGGGGAATCGCCTTCCGCGCCGCGCGTGAGCCTCTTGGCCAGGCGCTGCTGGCGGCCCGCGGCGAAAGCGTCCATCTCGCCGGCACATTGACGCTGAATCGTTGGGGCGGCAGCGAGCGGGCCGAGCTGCGCGTGGTCGATCTCGCCCGGCCGCTGTGAGCGAATGCGAAAAACCGCGACAGCGGGCTTGCCCAAGCTTCGCCGGGACACTATAGCTCGCCCCGCCTCGCAAGAGCGCTTCGCGCTCAGGCCTGCGGTCTTCGTCTATCGGTTAGGACACCAGCCTTTCACGCTGGGAAGACGGGTTCGATTCCCGTAGACCGCGCCACTCTTTTAGACTTGCGATTTCTCTAATAATATCAGCAGGTTGACCTGCTTCATTTTCGAGGTGGACCCCAGCTTGACTGTGGATGTGGACCCCAACTTTCGGGCCGCCCTCGAAGCTGCTTGGTAACCCGTAGGGCGGCCGCGGTAGGTTCAACTAGTCGGCGGCAAGGTCTCGAAGAATGGACCGGATTCGCGGGCGCAGGGCGTTCACGAAGACATTGGTGCGATCCTGCAGCCACTTCAGTGCCCGCGCCCGGTCGGTCGGGTCCTCCAAATCATTAACCGCCAATGCCTGTTCGACCTCTGGCCGATCTGGCTTGAAGTTGATGGTCGCGTTTGGTCCCAGCTCGGTGGCTAGCTCGTCCGCATATGTCACAAGCCCCTGCGAAGCTCGCTCTCCGACGGAATTGACGTTGGACGAGAGAAAGAGGCCGACGCGGTTGTTGCGCATGTCGCGGAAGACCGTGAGCCAGCTTGAACCACCTGGGGCCCCGAACTTGAACACCACGGAGCCACCCAGTGATGGTGGAGGGCGCGGCTGGTCAGGGTCATCGAGGTGAAGCCCGTCGAGAAAGTCCTTCCAAAACGCCTGCCTGATTGCGTTCCTTCGCAGCCGGCCGGCGCGACGTTCTGGCGTCTCGACCAACTCGGGTGAGGTGTCCTCATCAAGCTCTGACACTACAAAGCCATCAGGAACTTCGATGACGGTTCGGAGAACCGTCTGCGTCTTCGCGAGGACGCGAGGGACCACGATCCGGGCTCCGTCCTCAAGCAGGTAGACCGGCAGCTCAACGAGCCCCAGCGTGAAGTGGAGCCCTGAGTGCCCTTGTAGGTACTCTACGATTGTCTCGACGCCGACGCGGATGCCGTCCCCGACAATAAGGAGAAGGAAGCGCCCACGTCTGAGGTTCATCGTCAGAGCGTCGTTAAAGTCGATCTCATCGATGTCGTGGCCAGCCGCGCGAACGAGGTCGAGAAGGACGTTCCCTCCCTTGCCGAGCCTCTTTCCTGCCTCGCGTTGGAGATCGGAAGAGGTCCACAGGGCCAGCTCCTTCGCGTAGTCGAGAATCTGGCCGATCGCCTCGCGCCGACCCTCCGGGTTGCGCCACAGCTTACACTCGACGAGGACAGGCAGGCCCGAGGGGGTAACCAGAAGATTGTCGATCGATCCCGCAGGCGTCGTCAGCTCGCGGCAGATTGGCACTGCGTTTACGAAAAGGGGGTCGATCTCCGCTATCGGCAAGCATGTGGGGAACCGGTGGATGAGCTCCTGAACGGCTGCCTCGCTCATGCCGTGACCACCGGCGCCAAGCTCAAGCAGGCTCGCGGCCGCAACGCTGGCTCCATCGCTGGAAATCACCAGCGGTGTTGAATGCTGCCTAGCCATATCCCGCGGCCCCCACCGCAAGCTGATCCATGCCCTGTTTTGAGGATAGCTACTAGTAAGCCCCAGGCTCAGCGCAACGGCGGAGCGTAGAGGATGCCGCCCATGCTCCAGAGCTGGTTGAGGCCGCGCGGGATGGCGAGGGTTGAGCCGGTGCCGAGATTGCGCTCGTAGAGCTCGGCGTAGTTGCCGCCAGCCTTCACGGAGCGGACCGCCCAATCGGGATCGAGCCCGAGCGCCTTGCCGAAGCTGCCTTCAGCCCCGGTGAAGCGGCGCGCATCCGGCTTCTGCGATTTCAGCGCTTCGTCGATCGTGCTTGCGCCGATGCCGAGCTCCTCGGCGTTGACGAGGGCGAAGTTCACCCACTTCACCACGTTGAACCAGGCGAAATCGTCGCCGCGGACGACTGGGCCGAGCGGCTCCTTCGAGATCACGTCGGGCAGCACCACCGCGTCCGTGGGCTTGGCCAGTTTCTGGCGCTCGCCATGCAGGGCTGACGAGTCGCGGGTCAGCACGTCGCATTGCCCGGACTGGAAAGCCGCGAGGGCTTCGGCTGCGCTCGGAAAGGCCTTCTCCTCATAGGTCATCGAGTTGGCCTTGAAGAAATCGGCGAGGTTGGCTTGCGTCGTGGTCCCAGCCTCGACGCAGATCTTCGCCTTGTCGAGTGAGAGCGCGCTGTCGACCCCGAGCGCGCGCTTGGCCAGGAAGCCCTGGCCGTCATGGAAGGTGATGCCGGCGAAGGCGAGGCCCAGTTGCGCCTCGCGTTCGAGCGTCCAGGTCGAGTTGCGCGCCAGGAGGTCGACCTTGCCGCCCTTCAGCGCCTCGAAGCGCTCGCTCGCGGAGAGCGGCGTGAAGGCGACCTTGCCCTTGTCGCCAAGTACTGCCGCCGCGACGGCGCGGCAGAAATCGACATCGAAGCCGCGCCAGTTGCCCTGAGGATCCTTGTCGGAGAAGCCGGCCACGCCCTCGCTGACGCCGCATTGCAGCGTGCCGCGCTGCTTGACCGTATCAAGCGTTCCGGCACTGGCCGGCAATGTGAGCAGGCCCGCCAGCGCCGAGGCGGCGACGAGACCAAGATTGCGCGAACGAACCGACGGGGCCTTCGACATGGTGCTCTGCTCCTTACGAAGATCGGCGAAGACAGCGAGGCCGGTCACAGCGTCGCCTTGTGGCGGATGATGACCTTGGTGCCGGCCGGCACGCGATCGTAGAGATCGACGATGTCGCCATTGGCGAGCCGGAAGCAGCCCGAGGAAATCGCCTGGCCGATCGTTTCCGGCTGGTTGGTGCCGTGGATGCGGAAGACGGTCGAGCCGAGATAAAGCGCGCGCGCACCCATCGGGTTGCCGGGTCCGCCAGCCATGAAGCGCGGCAGATAGGGCTGGCGCTGCAGCATCTCCGGCGGCGGGCGCCAGTCCGGCCACTCGGCCTTGCGGCTGACCTGGACCTGGCCCGACCAGGTGAAGCCTTCGCGCCCGACGCCGATGCCGTAGCGCAGCGCCCGGCCATTCCCCTGGACAACATAGAGGAAGCGTTCGCCCGAATGGATCACGACCGTGCCGGGCGCCTCAGTTGAGCGGAACAGCACCATCTGGCGGGCATAGGGCCCCTCGGTGATGCTGACCTCCTCGGTCGAGACGCGGCCCGGCTCGTCGCCGATATCCATCGTCTCCTGCAGCGCCGCAGGCGGGCGTGGCTGGGCGGCGCCGGGCAAGGCGAGCAGGGGAGCGGTGAGGCCGCAGGCCAGGAAGCTGCGCAGGATGAAACGAGAGGTGCTCATGGGCGTCGTCTCCAATCAGGCGCAGCGGTAATAGATGAAGGTGCCGTAGCGCCGCTGCGCATCCGGATCGACGAAGCGCATCACCAGCATCGACTTGCTTTGCGAGAGAATCTCGCGGTCCTGCGGGTCTCCGGCCGGCGCCTCGAAGCCGACATAGGTCTTGCCGCCGCCAGCCTTCAGCCTGAGCTCGTAGGGCTTGGGATCATCGGCGACGTGCATCATCACCCCATCGCCGGGGCCCTGGCTGATCGTATAGGGCTGCTTGCACCCCGCCCGTGCTTCCGCCTCGGTGCGCTTGCGGTCCTTCTCTGTGTGGAAGGAGGCGATGCCCCAGCGCCCGACCAGGGCGTCGCGCGTGATGTTGGTCGGCGCCGGCGCACTGGCAGCGCTGCTTGCCGAGGACGACAGCCCCTCGCCGCCGCCACAGCCGGCAAGAAGAAGCGGCAGCCCGAGGGCCGCGGCGATGGTCGGGAAGGGCTTCGTCCGTGCGAACCCGAAACGCTGCTGTCTCATCATCCCTCCTCGCCAAGTCGCCAGCTTGTTCGCGGCAATCCCAGGGCACCGGGCGATGAGCGCCCCCCGGCCTCACCCTTAAGACAGCCGGAAGCGCGCTCTTGATCAACCCCTTTCGTTGATCGGGCCGTCGCGAATCGTCCTGATGGCGCCATCAGGGCCGGTTCGAACTCAGCTTCGGCCGGCCTGCCGTTGCCGCCACGCCTCGTAGAGGTCCGGACGGGTTTCGAGGCGAACCGGCTCGTAGCGGATCGTCATCGACTGTTCGGCGAAGGGTTTTGCCAGATCGGCATAGATCGCTGCGGTCGACAGGCCATAGGGAGCGCCGTCGTCGTTCGAATAGGCGTAATAGACCTCGCCGATGCCGGCGAGTCGCATCGCGGCCATGCACATTGGGCAGGGATGACCGCTGGCATAGACCGCGCAGCCGGCGAGATTCGGCGACCCCAGCGCCTGGCTGGCCGCCCGGACGGCCACCAGCTCCGCATGCGCCGTCGGATCGTTGCTGCTCAGGATCTCGTTGACGCCGCGAGCGATGACCTCACCTTCCCTGACGATGACGGCGCCAAAGGGCCGGCCGCCATTCTCCAGATTCGCCTGCGCGAGCGCGATGGCCTCGCAGAGGAAGCGGCGGGTGTCGCTCATGCTCGTCTTCCTCGGCGCCTGACGACTGATCCGCCTGTGCTGGCAGCGTCGAGCGGGTTCCGCCGGTCAATGCTACCCGAAAGGGGTCACTGCTTCAGATACATGTCCCAGCAAGGCGAGAGTGAGACGAGCCGACGGCCTTCCCGAGCCTGGGCGAAATGCTTCCAGATCGCGGCTCGTTTGACCTCGACAGGACATTTCGGCTTCAGCAGCGCGTCGATGTTGCGCAAGGCCTCGAGCATCTCGCGGGTGACCTTGGGATTGGTGCGTTCGGTGTCGATGCCAAGCGCGACGTGGAGCGGCGCGGCGCGACCGAGCAGGTGATTGAAAGGACTGACGAAGTCGAGCGCGAAGAACCCGTTCAACTGGCGGCCGTTCGTTGCCTCCCAACGCCTGATCGCGTCGATCCCCTGTTGCACCTCCAGCAGCCAGGTCGCCTGATGGTCGATTTCCGAGAATAAGGTGGCGGATGGCAGGATGCCGCGGCGGACGAGATCGTCATAGGCATCCTGGTATTTCGGGTAGTGATCGATCTGGGTGATTGCGCGCTCGGCCAGCTCCGGTTTCAGGCTTACCCGGCCAAGCGGTCCGACATCCGGCACGTCCAGCGCCTGGTAGCGCGGCGCGGCGATCACCGCCCGCGCACCGCGTTCGAGGAAGATGATGGCACTGGGCAGCGACACGGCCATCACGAGGACGAGCACATAGGGACGCACTGGATCCTCGGAGCGAGGATAATAGGTCTTGAGGATCAGGATCAGTGCCGGCCAGAGCCCGATGAATTCCAGCGATCCGCTGTTCTGCGTCTCGCCCAGGACCAAGGCGACGAGGCTCGCAGCAAGCCAGCCGAACGGCGAGGCGAGCAGCTCTGCCAGTGAGGGCTTGTCGCGCCACGCGGCGAAGGCGAGCGCGCCCAGCAGCAGCAGGCAGGGCGCGATGACGTTGAACTTGACCGAGCCGAGCGTCAGGAAGCGCCACAGGAACGATCCGGTGTTGAGCATCGCCAGGACGAAGACATCCTCGACATAGGCATAGATCACGCCGGTCGAGAGTTCGAGCGCGATCAGGACGCCGATGACGGCAGCCGCGGCAATCGCGGCGTCGCGGAAGCGCATGCGGCCAGCCAGAACCGCGTAGCCGACAAGAGCCGCGCCCGACACGGGGCCGGTGACCTTGACCAGGAACAGAGCCGTCATCAGCACCGCGACGAGGCTCGTCAGCAGCAGCCGGTTCTCGACGAAGAGCAACGCCGCCAGCAGCAGATAGAGGAGCAGCGCGACGTGGCGATTATAGTAGCCGAAACCGTCGAAGCCGGGTGACGGGTAGAGGCTGTGCAGATTGATCGGCAGCGAGGCGAGGAACAGGAAGGGCATCAGGACCGCCAAGGCCCGACGGCGCGAGCGCTGATCGATGTCCCGGACGATCAGCGCCAGGATGGGCAGCGCCACCGGCACGATTGCCCAGTTGGCGAGCAGGGCCGGCTGCGCCTGGGGGAACAGCGCCTGGATCCCTGCGGTGAGGTAGAACCCGAGCGGCCCGATCGAGGTGAAGAAATCGATATTGGGAATCTGGCCCTGCCAGATGCGCTGGGCGGCATCGAGATAGATGTCGGTGTCCCAGTAATTCGGCCCGAGAGGCAGCCTTATCGGCAGCGCCAGGCCGAGGACAACGGCCACCAGGAACGACGCGATCCAGAATGTCGGGGACGTAATGGAATACCACCAGCGCACCCCGGATGCCGGGTTGCCTGTCGCCGCCTCGGTGCTGGTCATTTTCGTCCGTTCCATGTGCCGCCGCGGAACATGGCAGAAATATGTTACCCGATTGCTTCCACCGTCTCCGATGCCTGCAATTTCCGGTTGCATTGACTGGATCAGGGGGCTCGGTGGGCGTGGACAGCGTTCTGCACCTCACCGGGATGTGGACCTTCGCCGGGTTCTCAGCCGCCCGCGCCCATCCTATAAGGCGGCGCAGCCGCCATCCTCGGCGCTCGAGAGTGCCGCATGGCCGATATCGCCAGCCTGTTCAATCTGGTCGCCCCCTTCTTCGGGCTGATCCTGCTCGGCTTCCTGATCGGCCGCTACAAGCGCCTGCCGGGCGAGGGGCTGGCCTGGATGCAGTTCTTCCTGATCTATGTCGCGCTGCCCTGCCTGTTCTACCGGCTCATCGCCGACAAGCCGCTGAGCGAATTGACCAATTGGCGCTTCGTCGCGGTGACGACGCTCGCGACCTTCTGCGCCTTCGTGCTCTCCTTTGCGCTCGGCTGGCGCCACACCCAGGGCGACATGCCGCAAGCGGTGATGCAGGGCGTCGCCGGCTCCTATTCCAACATCGGCTATATGGGCCCGCCGCTGATCCTGGCGGCGCTCGGCCCCGCCGCCAGCGCGCCGGTGGTGCTGATCTTCGTCTTCGACAACCTGCTGCTGTTCTCGCTGATACCCTTCCTGATGGCGCTGGCCGGCGTCGAGAAACGCAGCTTCGTCGCAACGGCGCGGGAGGTGGTCCGGCGGGTCGTGACCCATCCCTTCAATGTCGCCACCGTCGCCGGCGTGCTCGCGGCTTTCCTGAAGCTCGAACTGCCGACCGCGCTCGACAAGATGACGCTCTGGCTCTCGCAAGCGGCCGCTCCCTGCGCGCTCTTCCTGCTCGGAGTCACGGTGGCGTTGCAGCCGATCAAGCGCATGCCTGGCGAATTGCCCTGGCTCGTCGCAATCAAGCTGCTGCTGCATCCGCTCCTGGTCTGGCTGCTACTCTCCGGCCTCGGCGACTTCTCAGCCCCTTGGGTCTATGCCGCCGTGATCATGGCGGCGCTGCCGCCGGCGCTGAACATCTTCGTCATCTCGACCCAGTACCGCGTCGGCATCGAGCGTGCCTCGGCCTGCATCCTCGTCGGCACCATCGTCTCGACGGTGACGCTGACGGGCTTCCTGTGGCTGGTGAAGACGGGCAGGATGCCGGCTGACCTCTTTCCCTGACGGCCCGCAAGGGCTTGCGAGCCCGCCCATGCAGCCGCTCTCCGATCTCCTCGTTCTCGACTTCTCGACGCTGCTGCCGGGCCCGCTGGCGAGCCTGTTTCTGGCGGAATCCGGCGCGCGCGTGATCCGGATCGAGCGGCCGGATGGCGAGGACATGCGCCGCTTCCCGCCATGCTTCGGCGAGACCTCCGCCCCATTCGCCGCGCTCAACCGCGGCAAGCAAAGTCTTGCCATCGATCTCAAATCGCCGGATGCGCTGGCACGGCTGATGCCCTTGATTCAGCAGGCAGACATCGTGATCGAGCAGTTCCGGCCGGGCGTGATGGCCCGTCTCGGCTTCGGTTACGAGGCGCTGAAGGCGCTCAATCCGCGATTGGTCTATTGCTCGATCAGTGGCTACGGTCAGGACGGCCCGCGTGCCGCCGAGGCCGGTCACGACATCAACTACCAGGCGATCGGCGGCCTGCTCGGTCAGTCGCTCGCCCGTAGCAGGCCAGCGCCGCTGCCGCCGACGCTCGTTGCCGACATCGGCGGCGGCGCCATGCCGGCCGTGATCAATATCCTGCTCGCCTTGCGCGAGCGCGACCGCTCGGGCCAGGGCTGCCATCTCGACATTGCCATGACCGACGCGATGCTCGCTTTCTCCTGGTATGCGCTGGCGCAGGGCCAGGCGTCGGGCGGTTATCCCAATGGCGGGGAGGGGCTGCTGACCGGCGCCAGCCCGCGCTATGGCCTCTATGCGACGGAGGACGGCTGGTTCTTCGCGGTTGGCGCGATCGAGGAAAAGTTCTGGGCGAGCTTCTGCGACGGCATCGGCCTCGACGCCGCCTTGCGTGACGATCGGCGCGATCCCGCAGCGACACAGGCGGCGATCGCCGCAATCATCGCCTCCCGACCGGCCGCATATTGGCGGGAAACGATCGAACCACTCGATTGCTGCTGCACCGTGGTCCGGACGCTCGACGAAGCCTTGGCCGATCCGCATCTGACTGCACGCGGCCTGCTCGATCGGCAAGTCGAGGAGCCGGGTGGGCGGCGCATGGTCTCGACGCCGCTGCCGCTTGCGCCGATTTTCCGCGATGCCGCGCCTGCGCTGCGGACGAGCCCGCCGGTCGGCGATTACGAGATTTGACGTTTAGCCCGACGCCGTGCCGCCCGCGAGCCCCTGCCGCATCACCAGGCGGCGTAAGGGGGCGATCCGCGACAGTGCGAGCAGCCCGGCGCCGCGCATCAGGTCGGCCGGCAGGAGGTCGGTCAGCAAGGTCCGGTTGAGCGCATCGACCGCGCCGGTGCGCAGGCGCACATCGGCCTGGCGCGAGCGGTCATAAGCCGAGAGCGCGGCCTCTTCGCCGGGATCGTCCACGCCGGCAACCGCATCGCGCAGAGCGGCGACATCGCGCAGGCCGAGATTGAGACCCTGCGCCCCGATCGGCGGGAAGACATGCGCGGCTTCGCCGATCAGCGCCATGCGCGCGGCGGCGAAACGATCGACCGACAATCCGCCCATCGGCACCCGTCCGCGCGGACCTGAGAGCGTCATCGCCCCGAGAATCGAATGGGTCCGGCGTTCGACCGCACGGGCGAAGGCGGTGTCATCAAGTCCGGCGATGCGCTCGGCCTCGCCCGGCTCGACCAGCCAGACCAGCGAGGAGCGCCGGCCGGACATCGGCACCAGCGTGCAAGGGCCGGAGCGGGTGTGAAATTCGGTCGAGGCGTCCTGATGCTCGCGTCGATGGCTGAGGATCGCCGTCAGCGCCACCTGCGGGTAGCTCCAGTCTCGAGCGGCAATACCGGCAGCGTCTCGGACCCGTGACTTGCGGCCATCGGCGCCAACGACCAGCCGCGCCTCGATCGGAGCAAAGCCACCGCCCGCCAGCCTGACGCTGTCGGTGCCTGCCGTGATCTCGGTCACGGCCTGCGGGATCATGCGGATGCGCGGCTCCGCAGCCGCCTTGGCCGCCATCGCTTCAACCAGCGCAGCGTTCTCGATATTCCAGCCGAAGGCTGATAGGCCGAGCTCGGCGGCCTTGAATTCGACCGGCGGTTGCCGGAACAGGCTGCCGGTATCGTCGACCAGCCGCATCACCGCCAGCGGCGCTGCGACCTGGTCCAGCGCCTCCGTGAGGCCGAGTGCTTCCAGCAAACGCCAGGAACCGTCGAGGAGAGCGACGGTGCGGCCGTCGCGCGGCGCACTCGCCTGCCCGAACAGGACGACCTCGCGCCCCGTGGCGGCAAGCGTAAGCGCCGCGGCGAGCCCGACCGCGCCGGCACCGACGATGGCGATGTCGCAATGCTGCTGATCCGTCATGGTCCCTCGGTAACCGATGCCGGTGCTGCTGGCGAGCGCGCGCTTGCCGCAGGACGGCGGCGCCTATGCAAATTCGCCAGCGCGCTCGGCGCTCAATGCCGGTCCCGGATGCGGCGCCGCCGTTGCGCCGATGCGGGGCAAGTCCCTATCGTTGCGGCCATCGACATCAGGAGATCGCCATGACGAAAGCAATCCGCGTGCACAAGACCGGTGGGCCCGAGGTTCTGCAGCTGGAGGAGGTAAGCCTGCCGGCTCCGGGGCCGGGCGAGATCCTGATCCGCAACCGCGCCATCGGGCTGAACTTCATCGACACCTATTTCCGCACCGGCCTCTACCCCGCGCCGCTGCCGATCACGCTCGGCAATGAATCGGCCGGCGACGTGCTGGCGGTCGGTCCCGGCGTGACCGAGTTCAAGCCAGGTGACCGGATCGCCGTCGTATCGGCGCACGGCGCCTATGCCGAGGAGCGCATCGTGCCGGCCTCGGCGGTGGTCGCGCTGCCTGACAACGTCTCCTACGAGGCCGCCGCCAGCATGCTGCTGAAGGGGCTGACGGCCGAGTATCTGCTCCACCGCACTTATCCGGTGAAGCCGGGCGACACGATCCTCGTCCATGCCGCGGCCGGTGGCACCGGCTCTATCCTCTGCCAATGGGGCAAAGCGCTCGGTGCCACCGTGATCGGCACCGTCGGCAGCAAGGAGAAGGCGGAACTCGCCAAGGCGAACAAGGCCGACCACGTCATCCTCTATCGCGACGAGGACGTTCCGGCGCGGGTCAAGGAGATCACCGGCGGCCAGCGTTGCGATGTGGTCTATGACGGCGTCGGCAAGGACACCTTCATGGGCTCGCTCGACTCGCTGAAGCCCTTCGGCCTGCTCGCGAGCTTCGGCAATGCCTCGGGGGCGGTCGAGGCCTTCAACCTCGGCATCCTCTCGGCGAAGGGCTCGCTCTACGTCACCCGCCCGACGATGAACACGCACACGGCCAAGCGCGAGACGCTGGTCGCGATGGCGAAGAACCTGTTCGAGGCGGTCGGCTCCGGCAAGGTCAGCGTCGCGATCAATGCCCGCTTCGCGCTGAAGGACGCTGCCGACGCCCACCGCGCGCTGGAAAGCCGCGGCACGACCGGTTCGACGGTGATCGTGCCGTAGCGGCGGCGCAATTTCCGCCTGAATCGAAGGTTATGTGAATTGCGGTCCGGCCAGGTGGCCGGACCGTTTCGGTTTCAGGTATCCCGCTTGCGCATTGCCAGGGTCATCGTCTCGTCGAGCATCATCGTCGCACTCGCAGCGGGCGGCACCATGATCGCTCCGCCGGCCCTGGAGAGCTGGCAGCTTCGACAGGCCAAAGACGATCCGGCCGAGCTGTCGCGGCTTCGCCTCGCCGGCGTCGCAACGGAGGATCGCATCGCCCACGAGATCGACCGGGCGGTGGCAGCCGGCGATCTCGGTCTCGCCGAGAGCTTCGTCGCGCTCGCGGCCGAACGCGGGACCGCCACGGCTCCTGAGCGCCTCGCCCAGATCGAGGCCTTGCGACAGAGCGCGCTAACGCGCGCTGTCTCCGATTTCGGCCATGGCTTTGTCGCCGGAGAGCGCGAGAGCGATGCCGCATTCGGCGGTGCGTTGGTCAGCGACATCAGCGGCTTCGGCGATCTGCGCGACCTCGTCCGCGAAGGTCACAAACTGGCCGGCGGCGAGAAGGTCGACGAGACGGTGCTGGCGCTGGCAGCAGTCGGCCTCGCGATCAGCGCCGTGACCTGGGTCAGTCTCGGCGGCGGCCTCCCGGCCCGCGGCGGGGTCAGCGCCGTCAAGGCGGCGAGCAAGGCGAAACTGCTATCGCCGGTGCTCACCGCAAACCTCGGCCGCATGGCGGCGGGAGCGGTCGATCGTCCGGCCCTGACCGCGAGCCTCGGCGCGGCGGCTCGCCTCGACCTTACAGCAGCGAAGGCCAGTGCGGGTGGCATCGTCCGGCCGGCGGCGCTGGCGCGCTTTACCGCACTCGGTCAGGACGCCGGCGCGCTCTATGCCCGTACCGGCCAGCGCGGCCTGCGCCAAGTGCTCGCGGTCGCCGAGGATGCCGGCGATGTCAGCCGGGCAGCGAAGCTGGCGGCCGCGAAGCCATCGACGGCGCGCGCGGTCCTGAAGCTGCTCGGACGCTCGGCCCTCGTGCTCGGCGCTCTCAGCCTGCAGGCGGCCGGCTGGATGCTCGCCTTGCTCGGTTATGCGCTGGCGATCGCCATGGTGGCGCAGCGCTTCGGCTGGTGGCTTGGCGGGCTCGGCCGAAAGCATCGCGCACTGGCCCGCGCAGAGGCAGCGGCGGCAAGCACCTGACGTAGGTGGAGCAAGAAAAACGAAAATTCCGAAACCTGAAAGCGAAAGGCTGCCTGGAGCCGGCAAAGCGGGACCAACAACAAGATCTCTGGTCCCTACGTCATGTCCCCGCTTCTTCGCCGCCTCGGCTTCATCCTCTCCTTCGCCATCGTCGCGATGGCACTCCAGGCGCAGCTCTCCGCCCGCCCGACGCTCCGGCTCTCCACCCAGATCAGCGATGCGCAGGTCGTCTTCGAGAAGTCGTCGCGGCCCCGCGTCGGCCGTGTCGCCGAAGCGCGCCGCATGCCGCGGCCGGTGGCCGCCAATCTCGCCTGAGCCGGGGGCTGGCTCAGACGGCGATGCCGTGCAGATCATAGGCGTCGGCCCGCTCGATCTTCACCGTGACGATATCGCCCGGTCGCAGCGGCCGGCGGCTCGAGACATAGACATTGCCGTCGATCTCGGGCGCATCCCATTTCGAGCGCCCTTTGGCGACGGTCGGACCGGCCTCGTCGATAATCACTTGAATGCGCTTGCCGACGCGCCCCTTGACGATGCGGGCCGACACCTCTGCCTGCGTCTTCATGAAACGGTGCCAGCGCGCTTCCTTCTCGTCCTCGTCGACCAGCGGCAGGCCGAGATCATTGGCGGTCGCGCCCTTGACCGGCTCGTATTTGAAGCAACCGACGCGCTCCAGCTTCGCTTCCTTGAGCCAGTCGAGCAGGAAATCGACGTCTTCCTCGGTCTCGCCGGGGAAACCGACGATGAAGGTCGAGCGGATGGCGAGGTCCGGGCAGATCTCGCGCCATTTCCGGATGCGCTCCAGCGTCTTCTCGTGATGGGCCGGCCGGCGCATCGCCTTCAGCACCGAGGGCGAAGCATGCTGGAACGGGATGTCGAGATAAGGCAGCACATTGCCTTCCGCCATCAGCGGGATGACCTCGTCGACATGCGGGTAGGGGTAGACATAGTGCATCCGCACCCAGACGCCCATCTGGCCGAGCTCGCGCGCCAGCTCGAAGAAGCGGGTGCGGACCTCGCGATCCTTCCACATCGAGGGCGCGTATTTGAGGTCGAGCCCATAGGCGCTGGTGTCCTGCGAGATCACCAGCAGTTCCTTGACGCCGGCCTTGACCAGCTTCTCAGCCTCGCGGAGCACGTCGCCGATCGGCCGCGAGACCAGGTCGCCGCGCAGCTTGGGGATGATGCAGAAGCTGCAGCGGTTGTTGCAACCCTCTGAAATCTTGAGATAGGCGTAGTGCCGCGGCGTCAGCTTGATGCCCTGGTCGGGCACGAGATCGATGAAGGGGTCGTGCTTGGGCGGCACCGCCTGATGCACCGCCGAGACGACGCTCTCATAGGCCTGCGGACCGGTGATCGCGAGCAGGTTCGGGAAGGCGTCGCGGATCTGCTCGGGCTCGGCGCCCATGCAGCCGGTGACGATGACCTTGCCGTTCTCGGCCATGGCCGAGCCGATCGCCTCCAGCGATTCCTGCTTGGCGCTGTCAAGGAAGCCGCAGGTGTTGACGATGACGACGTCGGCGCCCGCATGGCTCTTGCTGAGCTCATAGCCCTCCGAGCGCAGCGAGGTGATGATACGCTCGGAATCGACGAGCGCCTTGGGGCACCCGAGAGAGACGAACGAGATTTTCGGCGCGACGGCATTCATCGGCGGCGGAACTCTGAAAACGGAGCAAGGGAAGGGCGCGGCAAGGCCGGCGCGTTGGCGCTTCCTTTGATCCTTTTTGGACGAATTTGCAAATGTGGAGCGGGCAGTCCGCTGCTGAACGTTTGGATCGCGACCCGCTACGTCATTGCGAGGAGCACAACGACGAAGCAATCCAGGAGCGGCAGAGCTCTATGTCTTCCTGGATTGCTTCGCTTCGCTCGCAATGACGTCGAGCGCGCTCGGATTCGGCCTCAGACGGTCTCCACCGGCCGCTCCGGCTCCTGCGTCCAATCGGTCATCGAGCCGTCGTAGAGCGAGACCTCGTCGCGGCCGAGCAGCTCCGACATCACGAACCAGTTGAGCGACGCTGTGTGGCCGGTGTTGCAATAGGAGATCGCCGGCCCTTGCGGCACCGGGCCGAACAGGGCCGTAAGGTCTCCGGCCGGCTTGAAACGCCCGGTCGCCGGGTCGAAGGCTGCCGAGTAATCACGCGAGACGGCGCCGGGAATATGGCCGGCGCGCGTCGCTTCCGCAGCCTTCTCCTTGCCCTCGAAATAGCTCGCTGAACGGGCGTCGACGAGCGTCGCGAGCTTGCTGCGCGAGGCGACGAGGGTCGCATCGGCGGTGCTGCGCAGCTTCTGCTGCATCACCACCGGGTAGGGCGCTGCCGAGGCCGGCTTGGAGGCCCCGGTTTCGATCGGATATCCCGGCGAGATCTGCCAGCCCTTGAAGCCGCCATCGAGGATCGCCTGCTGGCCATGGCCGATCAGCTTCAGCGTCCAGTAGACGCGGGTCGCGGCGGCTAGGTCGCTGGCGGTGAGGCCGGCCGGCACGATCACGACCTTGCTCGGCGGCGTGACGCCGAGCCGGCCCGTAAGCTCGGCGAGATGGTCGAGCGGCGGCAGCATGCCCGGTGCATTGCCTACCTTGGCGCGCCAGCCATCAGCGGCGTAGTCGCTATGCACGGCGCCGGGGATATGGCCGGCTTCGAAGGCCTGGCGTCCACCCTCTGCGGCGGCGCGAATGTCGATGATAACGAGACCGGGCAAGCCCAGTGCGCCACGCAGGACTTCGGGAGACACCAGCCCCGAGGTCGGGATATCCGTCATTCCGCGGCCTCCTGTTGCAGTTCGTCGACGACCACGAGCGAGGTGCTCATCTGCGCGGTCGCGCCCAGCATGATCGAAGCCGAGCAGTATTTTTCCTTCGACAATGTGACGGCGCGCTCGGCCTTGGCCTGCGACAGGCCGCGGCCGCTGACGCGATAGGCGATATGGATCTTGGTGAAGACCTTGGGGTCCTCGCTCGCGCGCTCGGCCTCGACCTCGACCTCGCAGCCGGTCACCGCCTCGCGGCCCTTCTTCAGGATCTGCACGACGTCGAAGCCGGTGCAGCCGGCGAGCCCGATCAGCAGCATCTCCATCGGCCGGATGCCGAGATTGCGGCCACCATATTCAGGCGCACCATCCATGACGACGGCATGGCCGCTGCCGGCCTCGCCCAGGAAGGCCATGCCTTCGACCCATTTCGCCCGCGCCTTCATGGTTGTCTCCCGTCGTCCGAACGTGTCGGGCGACAGGCTAACCCGCACTGCGTGTAGAAGGCGAGGGTGGCTTTAAGCCGCGGCGAAGAGGTTGCCATGCGTGATGCGCAGCCGGATGCGCTCGCCGATCGCCGGCGCGACCTGGCTGGCGAGATCGACGTCGAGCCGCTTCGGCAGCCCGTCGACAGCGACCTCGGCGCGGCGCAACGGCCCATTGCGGTGCAGGTGCTCGACCACGCCGGGCAGAGCGAGCGGCGCGTCGTCGACGATGCGCAAATGCTGTGGCCGGACATAGAGCGAGGCCGGTCCGCCCTGGTTCTGGCGCAGCCCGCCGAGCACCGGCCGGTCCTGGAAGAAGGCCTGGCTGCCGACGACCTTGACCGGCAGATGGTTGGCGTCGCCGAGGAACTGGCAGATGAAGGGCGTGGCCGGGTGATCGTAGACATCGTCGGGCGAGCCGACCTGTTCGAGTCGACCATCGTGCAGGATCGCGACCCGGTCGGCGAGCTCCAGCGCCTCCTCCTGGTCATGCGTAACGAAGACGGTGGTGTGGCCGGTCCGCTGATGCAACTGGCGCAGCCAGGCGCGCAGATCCTTGCGGACCTTGGCGTCGAGCGCGCCGAAGGGCTCGTCGAGCAGGAGCACGCGTGGCTCGATCGCCAGCGCCCGCGCCAAGGCGATACGCTGGCGCTGGCCACCGGAAAGCTGGCTGGGGTAGCGCTTCTCGAGGCCCGGCAACTGGACGAGTTCGAGCAGGTCGGAGACGCGTTTCCTGATCTCGGCCGGGCTCGGCCGTTCGGCTCGGGGCCGCGACTTCAGCCCGAAGGCGATGTTCTCGCCGACGCTCATCGTCTTGAACAGCGCGTAATGCTGGAAGACGAAGCCGATCCGGCGCTCGCGCAGCGAGAGCTCGCGCGTATCGGTCTCGCCGAACAGCACGCGGCCGCGCTCGGCCTGCTCCAGCCCGGCGATGACGCGCAGCAGCGTGGTCTTGCCCGAGCCGGATGGGCCAAGCAGGGCGACGAGCTCGCCCGGCTGGATGTCGAGCGAGACGCCGCGCAGAGCGGGGAAGTTCTGGAAGCGCTTCTCGACGCTTTCGATGGTGACGGAGACCGACATCGGAATGTCCCGCTATCTCAGTGACGACGGCTGGCGGCGATCGCATCGGCGAAGCGCCATTCCAGGACGGTTTTCAGGACGAGCGTGACGAGGGCCAGGCCCGCCAGCAGCGAGGCGACGGCGAAGGCGGCGGCGCCCATATACTCGTTGTAGAGGATCTCGACATGCAGCGGCATGGTGTTGGTCAGGCCGCGGATCTTGCCGGAGACGACGGCGACTGCGCCGAACTCGCCCATGGCGCGGGCATTGCAGAGCAGCACGCCATAGAACAGGCTCCATTTCACATTCGGCAATGTCACCGTGAAGAAGGTGCGCCAGGGCGAGGCGCCGAGCGTCAGTGCCGCCTCCTCATCGGCCGAGCCGAGCGACTGCATATGCGGGATCAGTTCGCGCGCCACGAAGGGGAAGGTCACGAAGATCGTCGCCAGCAGGATGCCCGGCACGGCGAAGACGATCTTGATGTCGTTGGCCGCGAGCCAGGGACCGAAATAGCCCTGCGCTCCGAAGAGCAGCACGAAGACCAGCCCCGAGATCACCGGCGAAACCGAGAAGGGCAGGTCGATGAAGCTGATCAGCAGGCTCTTGCCGCGGAACTCGAACTTGGCGATCGCCCAGGCGGCGGCGAGGCCGACGACGAGATTGAACGGTACTGCGATCGCTGCGACGAACAGGGTCAGGCGGATCGCCGCCAGGGCGTCAGGCTCCAGGATCGCCTCGCGATAGGCCTGCCAGCCACGCGCTCCGGCCTCGACGAAGACCGAGATCAGCGGCAGGAACAGGAAGAGGCAGAGGAACGCGAGCGAAATGCCGACCAGCACGAACTGGATAAGGCGGGATTCGCCCTTGATGCGCCGCGCGGCGCGCGCGGGCGCGAGATCCTCGATCTGATAGGGCAGGCTGGCGTCAGACATCGCCGAACCTCCGGCGTGCGCGGGCCTGAATCAGGTTGACCAGCAGGATGAGCGCGAAAGAAAGCAGGAGCATGATGGTCGCGACTACGGCCGCACCGGCATAGTCGAACTGCTCCAGCCGGATCACGATCAGCAGCGGAGCGATCTCCGAGACCATCGGCACATTGCCGGCGATGAAGATCACCGAACCGTATTCGCCGACCGCCCTGGCGAAAGCGAGGACGAAGCCGGTCAATAGCGCCGGCAGCACCGGCGGCAGCAAGACGGTGAAGACGGTGCGCCAGCGGCTGGCGCCGAGCAGCGCCGCAGCCTCCTCGATATCGGCCGGCAATTCTTCCAGCACCGGCTGAATCGTCCGCACCACGAACGGCAGGCCGATGAAAATCAGCGCCACCATCACGCCGAGCGGCGTATAAGCGACCTTGATGTCATAGGGTGCGAGCAGGCCGCCGACCCAGCCATTGGGCGCATAGATCGCCGCCAGCGCGATACCGGCGACAGCCGTCGGCAGGGCGAAGGGCAGGTCGACCGCCGCATCGATCAGGCGCCGGCCCGGGAAATCGTAGCGGACGAGTACCCAGGCGAGGATCAGCCCGAACACCGCGTTGATCGCTGCCGCGAACAGCGCCCCGAGGAAGGAGAGCTTCAGCGCCGCGAGCGTGCGCGGCGAGGTCGCCACCGCCCAGATATCGGCCGGGCCGGCGCTCGCCGCCTTGACGAAGAGCCCGGCGAGCGGGATGAGCACGATCAGCGACAGCGCCGTCACGGTGATGCCCAGCGCCAGGCCGAAGCCCGGCAGGATGCTGGGCTCGCGCCAGCGGAAGACTGTCGCCGTCATGACTCAGCGTGCCGGCTTGTAGAGCTGGTCGAAGCTGCCACCGTCACCGAAATGGGTGGGCTGCGCCTTTGCCCAGCCGCCGAAGCTCTCGTCGATGGTGACGAGCTCGACCTTCGGGAAGCGGGCGATGTCCTTCGGATCGGCGGCTTCCGGATTGCGCGGCCGGTAATAGTGCTTGGCGATGATCGCCTGGCCCTTTGGCGTGTAGAGGAAGTCGAGATAGGCCTGCGCCTCGGCACGGGTGCCCTTGGCGTCGACATTGCCGTCGACCACCGTGACCGGCGGCTCGGCCAGGATCGAGAGCGAGGGCACGACGATGTCGAACTTGTCCTCGCCGAACTCCTTTTGCGCCAGGAAGGCCTCGTTCTCCCAGGAGAGGAAGACGTCGCCGATGCCGCGCTGGGTGAAGGTCGTGGTCGCGCCGCGCGCGCCGGTGTCCAGCACCGGGACATTGGCGAGCAGCTTGCCAATATAGTCGCGGACCTTGGCCTCGTCCTTGTTGAAGGCCTTCTCGGCATAGGCCCAGGCGGCGAGATAGTTCCAGCGCGCGCCGCCCGAGGTTTTCGGGTTCGGCGTGATGATCTGCACCCCCGGCTTCACCAGGTCGCCCCAGTCCTTAATCGCCTTCGGATTGCCCTTGCGGACCAGGAAGACGATGGTCGAGGTATAGGGCGAGGAGTTCTGCGGCAGGCGCTTCTGCCAGTCGAGCGGCAGCTTTTTCGAGCGCTGCGCGACGGCGTCGATATCGCCGGCGAGCGCCAGCGTCAGCACGTCGGCATTGAGGCCGTCGATCACGGTGCGGGCCTGCGCCCCCGAGCCGCCATGCGACTGCCGGATCGTGGTGATCTTCTTGGCGTTCTTGCCGTTCCAGTCGGCGATGAAGGCCGTGTTGATCTCGCGATAGAGCTCGCGGGTCGGATCATAGGAGACGTTGAGCAGCTCGGTCTGGGCGCGGGCGCCGCTGATGACACCGAAGCACAGGGCGAAGGCTCCGAGCGCCAGGCCAGCTTGCAGCAGGCGGTGAAGTCTCTGTCGCGTCATCTCAGTGCTCCGTGTCGGACAGTTCGGAAAACCGTCGGAACGGCTCAAAACTGTTCTTAAAAACAAACAGAACGTACTGAATTGGCGGTCATCGCTCAACTAGCGTGGGCAGTAGAGCCCTTCCAAACTTTTCGCGCCAGAGAGAAAACGCATCTCCGGCGGTTTGGTTCACATCAGCCCTGAGCCAATTTTACACCGGCCACGGCCGGCAGCGCAGCGCCCATGGCGTGGCCGATCAGGACGAGGACGGGCCCCTTGCTCGGCAGCTCGCCGAGACGTTCGGGCAGTTCCGTTATCGTGGTGGCGATCCGCGTTTCAGCCGGCGTGGTGGCGCCGAGCACGGCGATCGCCGGCGTCGCCGGATCGAGGCCGGCGGCGAGCGCCTTCTCGCGGAACAGCGGCAGGGTGGCGCGCGCCATGTAGAGCGCCGTGGTTGCGGCCGGATCGGCGAGCGCCTTCCAGTCGAGGTCCTGCGGCAGCTTGCCGTCGCGGGCATGGCCGGTGACGAATTGCAGGCGGCGGGCATGGTCGCGATGAGTGAGCGAGAGTCCGAGCGAGGCGGCCGCGCCCTGCGCCGCGGAGATGCCGGGCACGATCGCGATCGGGATGCCGGCGCGCTGGCAGGCCTCGATCTCCTCGCCGGCGCGTCCGAAGATGCCGGGATCGCCACCCTTCAGGCGGACCACATGCTTGCCCTGTCCGGCGAGCGAGACCAGCATCGCATTGATGTCGTCCTGCTTCACGGCGGGGCCGTAGCCCTGCTTGCCGACCAGCATGCGCTTGGCCTCGCGCCGGGCGAGTTCGAGTACGCCGGCCGAAACGAGATCGTCGTAGAGGATGATGTCGGCGCTCTGCAGCGCCCGGATCGCCTTCAGCGTGAGCAATTCCGGATCGCCCGGGCCGGCGCCAACCAGCGTGACGCGGCCGTTTGGCGTGCCGCCGCGCTCGATCTCGTCGAGCACCGCAGACAGATCGGAACGATCGCTCTCGTCGGGCCGACGCTGCGGCTCGGCGAGCGCACGACTGGTGAAGCGCTCCCAGAAATCGCGGCGCAGTGGGAAGGAAAGTTCGCGTGCCTTGACCATCGGGCGCCAGTCATGCGCCGCCTGAGCCCAGGCCTTGAGGCCGGACGGCAGCAGCGCCTCGATCTTGGCCCGGATCGCTTGGCCGAAGACGGGGGCAGCGCCGTCCGTGGAGATCGCGACCACCAGCGGCGAGCGGTTGACCAGCGAGCCGAAGGCGAAATCGCAGAATTCGGGCTTGTCGACGACGTTCACCGGCACGCCGACCTGGCGGGCGGCGGCAGCGAAGGCCTTGGCCTCATCGAGGGAATCGATGTCGGCGATGGCGAGCGCGGCGCCGTCGAGATCATCAGCCTGCCAGGCGCGCGGCAGCACGGTCACGGAACCGGCCGGCGGATCGGAGGCAAGGCTCGCGAAAACCTCTGGCTGGTCGCCGGCGAGGATCAGCAGGTTCGAACCCGCAGCAGCCAGCAATTCCGCCTTCCAGAGCGCGCCTTCGCTCGCACCTGCGAGCACGACCTTGCGCCCCTCCAGCTTGTGGAAGAGCGGCAGGGTCGCGAGCCGGTCGATCCGGCGCGGGGCGATTGTCTCCGGGCGTCTTGCGCTCATCTTTGCGTCGCTACGGCCTTCACATCGGGTTGCACCCGGCTATCGCCCGCAGGTGGCACGAACAGCCACAGACCGGCAAGCACCAGGATGATAAGCCGGAAGCAAAGATCGAACCAGCGCTCGCGCGGGCCGGGAGCGGAGTGACTCAGGGCGTCGTTCAACACGGCCTCCTCCCATTCATCGTCGCTATGGCGATCGGCCGGCCGCCGCAGGCTGGTCTGGGCCGAACCGTGCATCGTCTCAGCCCGCCGCTGCATGCTTCAGCCGGGCCGAGCGGCGCCGGTCGAGGATGTTGCCGCTGTCGCCATAGCCGCGCTGATAGCCATGGCTGATCTGGCCGAGCGCATTGACCCATTGCTCGACCGGCTGGCGCGCGGCGCTCGCCTCAGGCAATTCGACCTCGTCGAAGCCGCAGGCGAGGGCATAGGCGAACTGGTCGACGATCAGCGGGCCGCTGGCGCGCAAGCTGCCGGTGAAGCCGTGATTGCGGATCAGGCGCGCCAGGCTGAAGCCGCGCCCGTCGCCGAAGGACGGGAAGCTGATCGCGATCAGCGAGAGCTGGCGGATCAAGAGCTTGAGTTCGGGAATGCGGACGGTGTTGGGGATGACGACGCCGATGCGCTGATCGCGCGTCTTCTGCGCCAGCGCCTCCGGCAGTGCCGCCCAGTCGACGAGCGCATGCGAGAGATTGTCGATCGCCGCGCCTTCGCTGCGCGTCCAGATCTCGGCCTTGGCGCCGTGACGATCAAGCAACGGCATGGCTGACCTCTCGATTGGTGTCCTGGAAAGCCGCCTTGAACGGCGCAAGGCCGATGCGGCGGACATTGTCGATGAAGCTCTCGCCCGCCTGGCGCTGGGCCAGATAGACCGAGACGATGCGCTCGATCGCATCCGGCACGTCCTCGGCGGCGAGGCCGGGGCCGAGGATCTCTCCGATCGCCGCATTCTCGGTCGCGTCGCCGCCAAGCGTGATCTGATAGGATTCGATGCCGCGCTTCTCGAGGCCGAGAATGCCGATATGGCCGACATGGTGGTGGCCGCAGGCATTGATGCAGCCGGAGATCTTGATGTTGAGCACACCGATCTCCTTCTGCCGGACGGGGTCCGCAAAACGCTGCGCCAGAGCCTGCGCGATCGGGATCGATCGGGCCGTCGCCAGCGCGCAATAATCGAGGCCGGGGCAAGCGATGATGTCGGTGATCAGCCCGGCATTCGCCGTCGCCAGCTCGGCCTCGCCGAGGCGCTGCCAGACCGCGAACAGGTCCGCCAGCTTCACATGCGGCAGGACGAGGTTCTGCGCATGGGTGACGCGGATCTCGGAGAGCGAGAATTCGTCGGCGAGATCGGCGACGACGCGCATCTGCTCGCTGGTGGCGTCGCCCGGAGGCGCGCCGATCGGCTTCAGCGAGATGGTCAGCGCGGCATAGCCGGGTTGCCGGTGCGGCGTCAGATTGGTCTCGACCCAGCGGGCGAAATCGGGATTGCCGGCCCTGGCCGCCTCGAAGGCGCCGCTCGTCGCCGGCAGCGTCTCATAGGCCGGCGGGGCGAAATAGGCTGCGATACGCGCGACTTCGGCCGGATCGGCATTCACCGAGGGGCCGTCGAGCCGGGCGAACTCCTCCTCGACGCGGCGGGAGAATTCCTCGGTGCCGATCTCGTGGACGAGGATCTTGACCCTGGCCTTGTACTTGTTGTCGCGCCGGCCTTCGAGATTGTAGACCCGCATGATCGCCTCGAGATAGGCGAGCAGGTCGGCCTTGGGCAGGAACTCGCGCACCACCTTGCCGATCATCGGGGTGCGGCCGAGGCCGCCGCCGACGATGACCTCGTAGCCGATCTCGTGCGTGTCGGGATGGCGCAGGATGCGCAGGCCGATATCGTGCGCCTTGATCACGGCGCGGTCGTGCTCGGAGCCGGTCACCGCGATCTTGAACTTGCGTGGCAGGTAGTCGAACTCGGGATGCAGGCTCGACCATTGCCGGATCAATTCGGCGGTCGGACGCGGATCCTCGACCTCGTCCTGCGCGACGCCGGCGAAATGATCGGCGGTGACGTTGCGGATGCAATTGCCCGAGGTCTGGATCGCGTGCATCTCGACATCGGCGAGCAGGTCGAGAATGTCCGGGATGTCGCGCAGCTTCGGCCAGTTGAACTGGAGATTGGTGCGCGTGGTGAAATGGCCGTAGCCGCGGTCATAGCGCTCGCCGATCAGCGCGAGCTGGCGCATCTGCTTCGACGAGAGCGTGCCATAGGGCACGGCGATCCGCAGCATATAAGCGTGCAGCTGCAGATAGACGCCGTTCTTCAGGCGCAGCGGCTTGAACTCGTCCTCGGTCAGCGAGCCACTCAGCCGGCGGCCGACCTGGTCGCGGAACTGCGCGACCCGCTCGCGGACGAAACGCTCGTCGAATTCATCGTAGCGATACATGCGTCAGGCTCTCAGAAAAGCTTGGGCGAGCGGCAGTTCGGCCTGCTTGCCGAGATCGCGCCGGATGCTGGGGCCGGTCGTCTTCATCCGCTCGCGGTAATGGCGCGGCACCGGCACGCCGTCCTCGATCGCGACATCGACGAGATAGGCGTCGACGACATGCTGGTTGCCGAGCTCAGTGATGGCAAAAGCGTCGAGCCGGTCGGCGGTGGCATCGTCGTTGCCGACCAGCGCCGCGCCGGGATCGCGCGACCAATGCAGGCCATTCGCATCGCCCGCCGCGAAGACGACATCGCCGTCGAGCAGGTCGTTGGCCAGCAGGATCACCGGCAGGGCAGGGCGCTTGGCGGCAGCCATGAATGATGCTCGCTACGTTCGCTATGACGAACGTTTTACATAAGGCACGGGCCTTCGAGCATCAATTCACGTCAGGTAGTGTGATTTTTCTTATTCCCGTTCCAAAAGAGGAAATCTCTCTTCGGGGCCTTTTGGCCGAGGATATCCGAGGAAACATTTTCTCCGGCGGAGCGGTCAGCGTGGGCCGCACGACTGGCTGAGTCTTCGCAAGGCCGGGCCGATTCCTTTGAGCGGGATCACGTCGTAGCCCTTCTTGATGCCTTCCTGGCGGATGCGTAGCGAGCGGCCGCTGGGCAGCGCCGCGAACATCGCATCGTCCGCGCCGACGACACGATAGGCGCCGCCGAATGGTCCTGACGTATCCTTGAGACTAAGCGGGAAGTCGCGGCCATCGACAGCAAGGGTGATCGGCCCCTCCGAGAGGATGCCAGGGATATCGAGATAGAGGCCAAGCTGCTTGTCAGGCTCGCAGCGGATGAAGGCGCAGGACCAGGCATCATCGGTCATCGTCGGAGAGCAGCCCTGGATGGCGCGCTTGCTCTCGCCGTCGAAGATACTCGGCTCCCAGTCGGCCGCGGCCTCGCCCGTCGCGGCAAGACCAAGCAGGATGCCCAGGATCGCAACCCGCATCGTCGCCTCGCAGGAATTCACGGCCCAAACGGTAGGGGCCCGATGTTGCGGCAGCAAGACGACAGCGGCATGGCTAAGCCTCAGACCAGACCGCCCAGCCGATAACCGACACCTGGCTCGGTCTCGATCAGCTTCGGTTCGGCCGGATCATCCTCCAGCTTCTGCCGGAGCTGGCCGACGAAGACGCGCAGATACTGCACGTCGTGCTCATGCGCCGGGCCCCAGACGGCGGTGAGGATCTGCTTGTGGGTCAGCACCCGGCCATTGCCGCCGGCCAGGCTGGCGAGCAGGTCATACTCCTTGGGCGAGAGCTTCACCGCAGAACCGCCCTTGCTGATCCGGCGGTTGACCAGGTCGATCTCGACATCGCCGACCTGCAGCGCCGGCTCCGAGCCCTGGCGTTCGAGACGATGGCGCAATGCGACGCGCAGGCGCGCCAGCAATTCGCCGACGCCGAAGGGTTTCTCGACATAGTCGTCGGCGCCGGCATCGAGCGCATCGATCTTCTCGGTCTCGCGGTCGCGGGCGGAGAGGATGATGACCGGCCCGTCATAGAAGGCCCGCGCCTTTGCGAGCGCCTCCTTGCCGTCCATGTCGGGCAGCCCGAGATCGAGCACGACGGCGTCCGGCGGCTTGCGGGCGATCTCGCGCAGGCCGGTGGTGGCGTCGTCGGCGCGGATCGGCTCGTAGCCGGCCGCGTCGAGCGCCGGGCCAAGGAAGCGGTGGATCTGCGGCTCGTCGTCGATGACGAGAATGCGCGGACGGAAGGCGGTCATGGCTGCGAACTCTTGCTCTCTCCGCCCGCAGCGTCCTTGCGCAGGCTGATCAGGATGCGGGTGCCGCCCTTGCTGCCGTCAGGGCGGTCATGGATCGGGCTGGCGGCTGCGATGCGCCCGCCCATGGCTTCGACGAAACCCTTGGCGATGGCGAGGCCGAGGCCGGCGCCCTTGCCGCGCTCGCCGCCTCGGTCGATCGATTCCTCCAGCCGCCGGAACTTCTCGAAGACGCGCTCCAGCTCGGCGGTCGGGATGCCGCGGCCCTCGTCCTCGATCGATATCACGACATTGCCGCGGTCCTCATAAGCGGCTGCCTCGATCAGGGCGCCATCTTCGCTATAGGCGATGGCGTTCTCGAGGATGTTGACCAGCACCTGCTCCAGTAGGCCGGAATCAGCCCTTACAAGCGAGAGCTCGGCCGGAAAATCGCGTTGGACGCGCCTCTGCCCAAGCCGGCGCGAGATGCGCGACAGCGCCGACGCGATCACGTCGCGGACATCGATCCAGTCGCGCCGCGCCACCAGCGCCCCGCCTTCGAGCCTGGTCATGTCGAGCAGGTCGCCGACATAGCGGTTCAGCCGCTCGGCCTCCTCGCGGATCGAGAGCATGAGGTCGTCGCGCACGGCCGGCTTCATGCCCTCGCCATAGTCGATCAGCGTCGTCGCCGAGCCGAGCACGGTGGCGAGCGGCGTGCGCAGATCATGGCTGACCGAGTTGAGCAGGGCCGAACGCAGGCGATCGCTGCGGCGCAGCGCTTCCGCATCGACTGCGGCGGCAGCGAGCTCAGCCCGCTCGATCGCGATCGCGCCCTGGTCGAGCAGCGCCATGGCGAAGCGCGCGTTCTCGGCGGTCGCCAGCGCCTTCGGCTCGAATCCGACGACGCCAGAACGGGCGCGAACGCCCTGCAGTGGCCGGAACGTCCAAGGGACGTTCGGCAAGGTGCCGGTGCCAGCGCCGGCCGGCTCGCCGCGGTTCCAGGTCCAGCGCGCCGCGGTCATGTCGGCGGTCGAGAGCGCCTCCAGCTCGGGTGCGCCGGCCGCCGGAGCGATCTCGCCATCCACCGGCAGCAGCACCACGACCTTTCCTGAGGTTGCGGCCGAAACCTGCTCGGCCAGGATCGAGGCGACATCTTCGCGCCGCGCCGCCGCCGAGAGCCTGCGGCTCGCCGCGAGCAGAGCCGTGATTGCCGAGGCGCGCCGCGCCGTCGCCCTGGCCTGGTCGCGGATGCGTCCCGTCAGGCCACCCGTCGTCAGCGCCACCGCGAAGAAGACGAGGAAGGTCAGCACATCGGCCGGGTGGCCGATCCAGAAGGACAGGCGCGGCTCGAGGAAGAAGAAGTTATAGGCGAAGGCTGCGAGCGCCGCCGCGGTCACCGCCGGCCAGAGGCCGAAGGCGAGGCCGGCGCCGAGCACGCTGACCATGAACAGCATGGCGAGGTTGACGTTCTCGACCCGCTTGTCGATCAGCTCGGCGAGGCCGATCACCACCCCGACCATGGCGACCGCCCCGAGATGGGCGAGCCAGCTGAACCCGGCGGGCGATGTGTTCGGAAGCGCCGGCCGCGCCGGCCCGGTCGTGACCTCGGTGATGATGTGCAGCGCCGCGCCGTTCTGCGCCTTCAACAGCTCGGGGGCGAGCGAAGGGCGGAACCAGGCGCGCCAACCCTTGCGGTGCGACTTTCCGACGACGATCTGGGTGACGTTGTTGCGGCGGGCATAGTCGAGCATGGCGCCGCCGAGCTGTTCTGCGAGCTTCAGCGCTTCCGCCAGATGGGCGCCACGGCCGGCATCCGGCTCGGTCCCGCTCGGCCGCTCGACATGGGCAACGATCCAGGGCGCATCCATCATCATGTCGGAGAGGCGCCGTCCGGCCCGGACCAGCGAGCCGGCCATGGCATCGGGCCCGATCAGCACGAGGATGCGCTCGCCCGCCGCCCAGGGGCCCTCGACGCCGGCGCGCTTCATCGCCTGGCTGAGCTGGTCGTCGACCGTCTGGGCCGCGCGGCGCAAGGCGAGCTCGCGCAGAGCCGTCAGGTTCTCGGGCTTGAAGAAATTGCCGGCGGCAAGCCGCGCCGTCTCGGGAACGTAGACCTTGCCTTCCTCCATGCGCTGGCGGAGTTCGGTCGGCGTGATGTCGATCAGCTCGATCTCATCGGCGCGGCTGAGCGCGCTGTCCGGCACCGTCTCGCGCTGGCGCACGCCGGTGATCTTCCAGACCACGTCGACCAGGCTTTCGAGATGCTGGACGTTCAGCGTGGTCCAGACGTCTATGCCTGCCTGCAGCAGTTCCTCGACATCCTGCCAGCGCTTGGGGTGGCGGCTGCCGGGCGCGTTGGAATGGGCGTATTCGTCGACCAGGAGCAGCTTCGGCTTCAAGGCCAGCGCCGCGTCGAGGTCGAACTCCATCATCAGCCGGCCGCGATGCTCGAGCGGCCGGCGCGCCATCACCTCGAGCCCGTCGAGCAGCTCTTCCGTCTCGCGACGGCCATGCGTCTCGACCACGCCGACCAGCACCTCGCCATGCTCTGCCTGGGCGCGCCGGCCTTGCGTCAGCATCTCGTAGGTCTTGCCGACGCCCGGCGCCATGCCGAGAAAAATCTTCAGCCGGCCGCGCTTGCCGGGGCCGGCTGAAGCCAGCAGGGCGTCGGGGTCGGGCCGCCCTGCCTCGCGGAACTGCGATTCGTCGGTTGCCATCGAACCTAACGTTGGGCGCGCGGCCAGCGCGCGTCGAGTGCCAAATTCACGGCTAGCACGTTGACGCGCGGCTCGCCGAGCAGGCCGAAGGTCGAGCCCTCGGTATTGGCGGCGATCACCGCCTGGACCTCCGCCGCCAGAACCTTGCGGGCCGCGGCGATCCGCGGAACCTGCCGGGCGGCATTGGCCGGCGAGACATGCGGATCGAGGCCGGAACCGGAGGTGGTGACGGCATCGACCGGGATCGGCGCATTGCTCTCGGTGCGCAGAGCCTCGGCATCGGTCTTGATGCGGGCGGCGAGGTCCTCGTTCAGCGGCCCGAGATTGGAGCCGGACGAGCCGGAGGCATCATAGCCGTCCTTGCCGGCGGCCGAGGGACGGGGACGTAAGTAGGCGTCGTCCTTGAAGTTCTGGCCGACGAAGCGCGAGCCGACGACGTCGCCGGAGGCGTTGCGGATCAGCGAGCCGCCGGCCTGGGCTGGGAACAGCGCCTGTGCCAGCCCGGTGACGCCCAGCGGATAGGCCAGGCCGAGCAGGGCCGTGAAGAGGGCCATCGAGACGATGGCGGGGCGAAAATTGGCGATCATGATACGGCTCCTATCTGGCCGTCAGACGAGCTTGAGGGCGGCGAGGGCGAGATCGATCAGCTTGATGCCGATGAAGGGCGCGATGATGCCGCCGATGCCGTAGAGGGTGAGATTCCGCGAGAGCAGCTTGGCCGCGCCGATCGCCCGGTAGCGCACGCCGCGCAGGGCGAGCGGGATCAGCGCGACGATGACCAGCGCGTTGAAGATCACCGCCGAGAGGATCGCGCTCTGCGGGCTCGCAAGGCCCATGATGTTGAGCGCGCCGAGCGCCGGCAGCGAGACGACGAACAGCGCCGGGATGATGGCGAAATACTTCGCGACGTCGTTGGCGATCGAGAAGGTGGTGAGCGCGCCGCGGGTGATCAGCAGCTGCTTGCCGACCTCGACGATCTCCAGGACCTTGGTCGGGTCGCTGTCGAGATCGACCATGTTGCCGGCCTCGCGCGCCGCCTGGGCACCGGTCTGCATGGCGACGCCGACATCGGCCTGGGCGAGGGCAGGGGCGTCGTTGGCGCCGTCGCCGCACATGGCGACGAGGCGGCCCTTGCCCTGCTCGGTGCGAATGATCCGCAGCTTGTCCTCCGGCGTCGCCTCGGCGAGGAAGTCGTCGACGCCGGCCTCGGAGGCGATCGCCGCCGCGGTGACGGGGTTGTCGCCGGTGATCATCACCGTGCGCACGCCCATGCGGCGCAGATCCGCGAAGCGCTCCTTTACGCCCGGCTTCACCACGTCCTTGAGGTGGATGACGCCGACCAGCGCGCCGTTCTCGCTGACGGCGAGTGGCGTGCCGCCCGAACGGGCGATGCCATCGACCGCCTGGCGCAATTCCGCCGGCACCTGGCTCTCAGCGAGGTCGAGCGTCTTGATGACGGCGTCGACCGCGCCCTTGCGCCAGGATTTGCCATCGAAGTCCAAGCCCGACTGGCGCGTGGTGGCGCTGAACGGGATCGCCGTCGCGCCCGCCGGAATCTCGGCGGCGACGCCCTGGTTACGGGCGAGCTCGACGATCGAGCGGCCTTCCGGCGTCTCGTCGGCGAGCGAGGCCATCAGCGCGGCCCGCAGCGCCGCGTCAGGGCGCACGCCGGGAACCGGGATCACCTCGACCGCCATGCGGTTGCCGAAGGTGATCGTGCCGGTCTTGTCGAGCAGCAGCGTATCGACGTCGCCGGCGGCCTCGACCGCCCGGCCCGAGGTCGCCAGGACATTCACTTTCAGAAGCCGGTCCATGCCGGCGATGCCCACGGCGCTGAGCAGGCCGCCGATCGTGGTCGGGATCAGCGTGACGAAGAGCGCGCCGAGCACCATCGGGTCGAGCGAGACGCCGGAGAAGGCGCCGAGTCCGGTCAGGGTCACCACGGCGATCAGGAAGACCAGGGTCAGGCCGGCCAGCAGCACGGCGAGCGCGAGCTCGTTCGGGGTCTTGCGCCGGTCGGCACCCTCGACCATCGCGATCATGCGATCGAGGAAGGAGGAACCCGGCCGCGAGGTGACCTTCACCTTGATCCAGTCGGAGACGACCGTCGTGCCGCCGGTGACGGCCGAGCGGTCGCCGCCGCTCTCGCGGATCACCGGCGCGGATTCACCGGTGATCGCGGCCTCGTTGACCGAGGCGACGCCCTCGATGATCTCGCCATCGGCGGGAATGACGTCGCCGGCCTCGGCCAGGACGATGTCGCCCGGCGCGAGTTCGTGAGCCGGCGTCGGGATCATCGCATTGCGCTCGGCATCGATGATCAGCTTGGCCTTGGTGGTGACGCGGGTGGCGCGCAGCGAATCCGCCGCCGCCTTGCCGCGTCCCTCGGCGATCGCCTCGGCGAAATTGGCGAAGACCACGGTGAGCCAGAGCCAGATTGCGATCTGGATCGGGAAGGCCGCAGCCTGGCCATTGGCGATGGCGACGATCGCCGAGACGGTGGCGAGCGCCGCGACGACTTCGGTGGCGAGGATGACCGGGTTGCCGGTCAACTCACGCGGATCGAGCTTGCTGAAGGCGCTCTTCAGGGCCGTGAGCACGATGGCCTGGCTGAAAGCGCTGGATTTGGCGAGTGAGACACTCATTTCACATGGTTCCTTTGTCGGCTCAGCGAATGGCCGCAAGCACCTGGAAGTGCTCGACGATCGGCCCGAGCGCGAGCGCGGGGAAGAATTGCAGGCCACCCAGGATCAGGATGATGCCGATGAGCAGGCCGACGAAGAGCGGGCTGTCGCTCGGCAGGGTGCCGGCGGTTGGCGCGAGCTTCGGCTTGGCCGCGATGGCGCCGGCCATGGCGATCACGGGGACGATGTAGGCGAAGCGGCCGAGCAGCATGGCGATGCCGAGCGTCGTGTTCCACCAGGGTGCGTTGGCGGTGAGCCCCGCGAAGGCCGAGCCGTTGTTCCCCGCCGCCGACGAATAGGCGTAGAGGATCTCGGAGAGACCGCGCGGCCCCTTGTTCAACAAGCCTTCGAGCGCGACCGGCAGCACCGCGGCGACGGCCGAGAAGCCGAGGATGGCGAGCGGCAGGATCAGCACCGCCAGCATGGCGAACTTGATCTCGCGGCTCTCGACCTTCTTGCCGAGATATTCCGGCGTGCGCCCGACCATCAGCCCGGCGACGAAGACCGCGAGCAGCGCCATCACCACCATGCCGTAGAGGCCGGAGCCGACGCCGCCGGGCAGGATCTCGCCGAGCTGCATCAGGAACATCGCGACGCCGCCGCCGAGCGGCATGAACGAGCCGTGCATGGCGTTGACGGAGCCGTTCGAGGCGCCGGTGGTCTGCGCCGCCCAGATCGACGAAGCGGCGGCGCCGAAGCGCACCTCCTTGCCTTCCATATTGGCCGGCGCGTCGGTGATGCCGGCGGCGACCATTGCGGGTTGCGGCGTCAGTGTCTCGGAGGAGTAGATCGCGGCTGCACCGAGGCCGACCAGGATCACCATCGCGGCGAGCAGAGCGCGCGCTTCCTTGCGGGCGCCGGCGACGCGGCCGAAAGCGATGACCGTGCCGAAGGCGAGCGCGTTCAGCGAGACGACCTCGATCAGATTGGTCAGCGGCGTCGGGTTCTCGAGCGGGTGGGCCGAGTTGACGTTGAACAGGCCGCCGCCATTGGTGCCCCACTGCTTGATCGCTTCCTGGCTGGCCACCGGGAAGAGGGCGATGATCTGGTCGGCGCCCTCCAGCGTCTTGGCGGTGACGTTGGCGAGCAGGCTCTGCGGCACACCGGCCGCGACGAGCGCCAGCGCGGTGACGATCGAGACCGGCAGGAGCACGTAGAGGACGGAGCGGGTCAGATCGACCCAGAAGTTGCCGAGCGTCTCGCCGCGGTCGGCCGCGAAGGCGCGCGCCACGGCGGCGGCGACGGCAAGACCGGCGCCGGCCGAAACGAAGTTCTGCACCGTCAGGCCCGCCATCTGGCTGAGGCTGCTCAGCGTCGTCTCGCCGCCATAGGACTGCCAGTTCGTGTTGGTGACGAAGCTGACGGCGGTGTTGAAGGCGAGATGCGGCGAGGTGCCGTCGAAGCCCTGCGGGTTCAGCGGCAAGAGACCTTGCAATCGCAGCAGGCCGTAGAGCAGCACGAAGCCGGCCGCGCTGAAGGCGAGCACGGCGCCGGCATAGCCGAGCCAGGTCTGCCCCTTGTTCCGGTCGATGCCGAGCGCGGCATAGAAGCCGGCTTCGACCGGTTTCAGCACCAGGTCGAGCGGCGTTGTCTCGCGCGCCCAGACGCGCGCCATATAGATGCCGAGCGGCCAGCCCACGGCTACCGTCAGCGCGATCGTGAAGACGATCTCAGCCCAGCCCCGCCAGTCCATGCGAGGTCTCCTTTTTTATCGTTGGTTCAGAAACGGTCGGGGCGCAGCAGCGCGGCGACCATGTAGACCGCGAGCCCGAGGGCGGCGGCGGCATAGAGCAAGGTCAGGCCCATGGCGTCAGACCTTGCGCAGCAGCGCTGCGTACCAGCCGAAGAGCGCGAAGGCCCCGGCTCCGAGCGCGAGAAAGACGATATCGGCCATGATGGATCTCCAGCCTGGGTTCAGACCGGAGATGTGGTGCCGCCCCTGCTAAGCGGTCGAGCGGGAAGGGCGGGCGGGGGCATAAGGGCGGCGTAAAGATCAGGATCGTTCGAAGGGCAGATCGAGATCGAGGTCGCCATATCCCATGCCGTCGAGGAGCTGTCGGGTGCGGTGCAGGATGTCGTCTGGCGCGCCTGGCACGGGGTGGTCGAGCACGAGTGCCGCATGGAGTTTCGGCGGAAGCTCCGACGTGCCCCCACCTCTCGGTACGCTGCGATAGTCGAACACCGTCGCAGAGGCCTGCTCATATTCGAAGTTGCAGTGCCAGATGCTGTGGTGGCGGTCCTTAGTCCGGATTTCAATCGAATGGATTGAAATAGGCTCCACAGATAACGATCGGCGACTGAGCCAGATTTCAGCAAGGCGCTCGCTGCCATAAAGAAGCAGGCGCGTATCCACCCAGATCGGATCCAGGTCGGGCGACGCCTGGTCGATCCAGCTCTGATGCGCGCGCTGAGGGCGCATGATACTGAGCAGAAGATTCCCGTCATGCAGGCGCTGCGCGGCGACCAGCGGCTCATGGGCGTGATAAGCCCGCCGCCCGGCCTCGCTCGTCATCGGCTCTAGCAGGATGGGAAAGGCGCGGCGAAAGATATACTCCTTGCTGAAACCAAGCTCGCCGCGCTGTTCGAGCAGCGGCGCCAGCAGGCCGTCCGGTGTCATCGGCCATTGTCCTGCATGAAATTGCGGCTCGGCGACGCTTTCGCGCTCATGTTCCGGCAACTCGGCTGGAAATGGAGACGGCTCCCAGATCGACGCGATCTTGAGTTCCTGGACAGTTCGCTCCTCCCGCTCGTGGAATTCGGCGCAGACGGCCTTGATATCGCGATCGAGGAGTTGCCGTTCCTTGGCCAGCCAGCGCTTCCAGATGGGATCGCGTGCCTCAAGTTGGTCCATGATCTCACTGGCCATTTGGGCGCGCCCAGCCAGCAGCAAAGCGACGACATATGGGGAAATCTTGTCTCGACGTTCCTCCAACCGCCGAGCCAGGCCCTCCAGCGTTGTGACTGTTCCCAGCTCAGCGAATACGTCGTGCTGGAGTGCATCCAGTAGGAGCGGCATGAAGTACGCGGCGGTGACATCCCAAAGCGGGTCATGGATCGACTGGTCGTAACCAACGGAACCCGGGCCTTCATAAAGTGGGTTGAGGTAAGGCCATATCTGGAAGCGCGTCCGTTCCCCGGTGCGATCGAACAGTGCGCCTCGCAGAATGTGCCGCACAGGCCGGATCAAGAGGTGCCGACCGACGAGAACGAGGTCATCTCGTTCGCCAAGAAGGCTTTTCAGATATCGCTTGATGTCCGCCGTACGCGTTCCCGGTTCAGTTGGGCCGCCCCTTACCCTCGCCGCCTTGAGATGCTGCCTGGCATAATCGACGGCCTTGCCGGCGTTCTGCCATTCGCCCGATCCCTCTTCGAGCACGATGCCTTTGGTCAGCTTGGCCAGGGCGGCCGCGAGGCAGAGGCCGACACTGGCTTCATCTTCGTCGCTCGCCCAACGCAGGCGAACGCAGCATGAGAACGGCTTGGCAGCATCCGGAGGATCGAGATCGTCAGCAACATCGGGGCCGCTGCTGACATCGAATTCGCAGCCGGATCGCTGCCGCCGCAGCGCCGCCGGAAGGAAGCCAGCGTGGTCGGCGAGACTGCCGTTTCCGTCTTGAAGCCTGACGGGGAAATCGAGGCGCTTCAACTCGGCGTTGATATCGCCGATAGCTGGCAAGGCCGCATCGAAAAGTACATGCGCTTCAGTTGCCATGTCGGGCGGCCCTAGCCAGAGTCCGCCACAACCATAACGAGAACGCGGCGCATTGCACGCCGCACTCAAGGCCGACGACAAGCGGGCCAACTCGATTCCGATGATACTAGGTGCAAAAGTGCCGAAAGGCCGGACTTACCGCTCAGCTCGCCGCTTCGAGGCCCACGATGGCGAGGAAGCCCGATAGTGCGAGGCTGGCCCAGAAGATTTCGTTGAGGATGCCTTGCAGGGGCACCGCCCCCATGGTCACGCTCGACAGGCCGCCGGCGAGGAACAGCGCCGACGCCGCAACAAGGCTGTTCATGATGTCCTCCCGCATTTTGGCTTCGAACGCGGCGGGAGCGATTCCGTTCCCTCGATTCGATCCGACATCAAATCACTTGTTTTGATCGGAGCATCGCACATCCATAGTTGCGGTGATGTGACAAGCGCCACGAGGAGAAACCAGCATGACGCATCGCTTGAGAGGCGCCTGTCATTGCGGCGCGATCGGCCTCGAACTGGCGCTACCGCGTCCGCCGGAAGAGGAGGTCGTCGGAGCCTGCCAATGCTCCTTCTGCCGCAAGCACAATGCCCGGACAGTCTCGGATCCCAATGCACAGGCACGCCTCGTCGCGCATGAGCCGGCCGAGCTCCAGCGCTACCGTTTCGGGCTCTCGGCCTCGCAGGTCGTGCTCTGCCGCCGCTGCGGCGTCTATCTCGCCATGCTGATGGTCGAGGAGGGCAAGGCTTGGACCACGATCAATATCGACGCGCTCGACGAGCGCGCCCGCTTCACCAGGCCGGCTGAGGCGCGGGATTTCAGCGGCGAGGTGCTGGAGGGGCGACTGGAGCGCAGGAAGATGCGCTGGACGCCGACCGAGCTGGTCGGCTGGCCGGAGGAGGGCGGCTAAATCAGGCCGCTGGCGCAGCCAGCTGCATGAACCGCTCCCGCACCGTATCGGAAAACGGCCGCGCCTTGCGCGTCGCCTCGTCCATCTGGACGATCACCGTGATCGCGCTGGCGACGCAGCGTTCGCCCTGGAAGATCGCCTGCGCGAGCCGGACCGAACTACGGCCGATCGAGGCGATGCGCGTACCGATCTCGACCTCGCCCGGCCAGAGCAGCTCGCCCCGGAAATCCATCTCCAGCCGGGCCAGGACGAAGGCCATCCCCGGCTCGGCCAGTTGAGCGGCTTGGCCGTAGATCAGCTCGACGCGCCCGGTTTCCAGGAAGGTCGAGAACACCGCGTTGTTGATATGGCCCTGACGATCCGTGTCGCCATAGCGGAGCTTGTCCCGTGCCCGCAGCGGAAAATCGGTGATGGCGAGATCGTCCGGCATGGCAGGCCCCGTTCTGTGACGAAGCCTTCAAACGCGATCGGCATGCGCGAGACAAGCCTCTCCGGCAATCTGACGGGCGAGGGCGCTTTAGGCCAGCACGTCGCTATAATCGGGATGGCGCCGGGCCCAGGTCGCGACGAAGGAGCAGCGCGGCACGACACGCCGACCGCTGGCGCGCGCGATCTGGAAGATGCCCTCCGCCAGCTGCGAGCCGAGGCCGCGCCCGTTGAAGGCTGGCGGCACCTCGGTGTGGGTCACGACGATCCGGTCGCCATCGCTGCGATAGATGGCGAAGGCCTGGCCGCCAGGAAAATCGAGCTCGAAACGCCCGCTCTCCGGCCGCTCGATCACCGCGGTCCGGTCGGCCTCGATAGGCTGCGTCATGGTCCTTCTCCGCCGGCGCCGCGGAGCGGCGCTTCGACCACAATGTGGGAGCAGGGCGGCCACTTGTCTGCGGCCGCGATCATGCCGGCGGGGAATGGCAGGGCTGCAGCAAGCAGCCCTACAAGCTTGGTCAGGAGGACAGCCACTCCTGCTCGCGGCGGCGGGTACGCTCGCCCTTGAGCTCGTCCTCGGCGCCGTGGTCGACGATCTCCTCGCTGCGGTTGCGGAAGGTCCAGATCGCTTTCGCAGCCTCCCAATGATCGTGGTCGCGGCCTTCTGGCTGTCCTTCTTCCATCCAGAGCGCATAGGCGATCTTGCGGATCTCGCGCTCGGCCTTGCCAGTATGACTCATCTCGTCCTCCTGGTTCCGTTGCGGTCGACGAGGAAACGACGGAAGGCCATCAGGCGTTCCGCGCCCCCGCAAAACCTGTCACCGCAATGTGGCGCTCGCATGAGCTCTTCGGAGGCGGGCCGCGGTGGCCTTATTCCGCTGCAGCCGGGGCGGGCGCCGTCATCTGCTCGAAGCAGTCGAGCGTCCGCGCCGAATAGACCAGCGCTGCGCCGGCGTTCATCGCGATGGCGACGCCAAGCGCCTCCGCGATTTCCTCGCGGCTGACGCCCGCCTTGATGGCCGCATCGACATGGGATGTGATGCAGCCGTCGCAGCGTGTGGTCACGGCGACGGCGAGCGAGATCAGCTCGCGCGTGCGGGCGTCGAGATGCGTGGTCTTCGCCGCACCGCTGGCCAGTGCGGCATAACCGCGAAGCGCTTCCGGAGCAGCCTTGCCAAAGTCGCCGACGCGGCCCTTCAGCTCGGCGCGATAAGTGGTCCAGTCCAGCATCGGGATGCCCTCCGTCGTGAGATCGGCCTGACGTTCGGCCGACCACGATTGTCAGGCAGCGCTTGCTCTCGCGCCAGCCCGATCCAGCGCGACGATTGCCGCAGGCTTGAAGATCGCGCGCATCACCCCAAATCCCGATCAAAGGGCGCCATCGGCTCAACGGAGCTCACCATGGACGAAGAGAAGCTGAAGCAATTTCACAGGCGATCGATCGAAAAGGCGCTGCGCGCCGGGCTTCCGGCCTATTTCCTCGACGAATGCGACGATGACGGCGTGATCCGGGTCAAGCCAAGCGGCGCAGCCGAACGGATTGTCATCCAGCAGGGCCAGCTGCAGGTCCAACCGTTCGAGTGCCGAGCCTGCTGACCTGACCAGCTACGGCTCCCACTAGCGACACCGTCGCCCGCCATCCCGGTAGGCGACGGACCGCAGGATGGTCAGACCTATGCGCGCGACGTTGCCGCGGGCTTCGATGGGAAGGCTGGGAGAGCTATCCGACCGTATCGTGGAACAGCGCGCAGCGTTGTGCCGACGACAGCACGAAGGGGAGCTGTGAATGGGGGCCAGTTTGATTCGCATAAGACATATTATGGAACTTATATTGCTACCCGGAAGCGCTCCCATTACTGGATGGCCCTAACCGGATCGCATCACGCTTTCTGAAGAGAGCATCACGATCTCCGAGGTTTGCTGGTCGTCTCTCCCGCGAACTGAGAGCCCTGACGCCTGAACATCGCATCGCCCACCGCGCCATCGACGATCTGCGGCAGTAGCGCTGTCCAGGCCTCGATCAGCTCGCGGTAGTAGCCCGGCTCAGGGCGCAGCACGGTCTGGACGCCCATGCCGCGCACCAGACAAAGCGTCAGGTTGAGGATGACCTGCGCCTGCGGCGCCGGACGCTTCGCCGGGTCGCAGAACGCGCTCCAGATGCCGTCGAGCACCTGGTGGAAGCGCTTGACCACCGGGATCATCCGCTCGCGCAATCCGGAATCGTTGCGGGCCTCGGTGATCATTTCCAGCGACAGATAGAAGAAGCGCCCGGAGAAGAGCTGCCAGAGGAATTCGACGAAGCCTTCGAGCGAGCCTTGGCCTGCCCGGACCTTGTCGGCCATGGCCTTGATCTGGCGCGTGCCGTCCTCCAGCAATTCTTCCATCGCCGCCAGCACGAGATCGGCCCGGACCGGAAAATGGTGCAGCAGCGCGCCGCGCGAGACATTGGCGCGCGCGGCGATGTCCTGGGTCGTGGCGGCATGATAGCCGACCTCGAAAATCTCATCGAGCGTCGCCTGGATCAGGCGTTCGCGCGTCTCGACGCTGCGTATCTGCTGCCGGCGCTTCGGCGAGCCTTGTTCCACTCGTGCCATGGGTAACGCGCTATTCGCTTATAAAAACAATCTTGCCTGCTTTTTTAATACGTTCAGGATGGCGGTCAACCGCATCATGGAGCGTGGGAGGGAGCGATGAGCGACGACTACAAGAACCGCAGCTATGGCGAGATTCCGGTCGGGTTCGGCAAGAAGCCGGGCATCGTCGTGGTCGATTTCCAGAAGGGTTTCACCGAGGCGCAATACCCGCTCGGCGGCGCGCCGCTGGTGATGCGGGCGCTCGAGAACACCGCCAAGCTGCTGGAGGTCGCGCGTCGCTATGGCGTGCCGGTCGCGACCTGCAACACCGCTTATATGAACGAGCGCGAGATGCCCTATTGGAAGATCACCGCCGTGCGCGAGACCTTCCGGCACGACCACCCGAGCGCCGAGCTCGACCCGCGCATCTATGACGCCGACTACGACCTCAGGGTCTGCAAGAAGGGTCCGTCGATCTTCTTTGGCACCGGCGTTGCCGACTATTTCACCAAGGAGCGCGTCGACACGGTGATCGTCACCGGCTGCAACACCAGCGGCTGCATCCGCGCGACCTCGATCGATTCCTTCAGCTACCGCTATCGCACCATCGTGCCGGAGGATTGCGTCGGCGACATCGAGGAGCAGCCACACAGGGACAATCTGCGCGATCTCGGCCGCCGCTATGTCGACGTCTCGGACTTGAAGACGGTGCTGGCTCAGCTGGAGGACTGGCATCGCCAGAATGCCGATTGAGGCACCCTGCTCCGGCTAACTCTCGACCGTCAGCCGCATACCGTCGAAGGCCGGTTCAATATTGTCCGGCAAGAGCTTGGCCAGGCTGGCATAATCGAGATCGACGTGGAGATTGGTCATGATCGCGCGGCGCGGCTCGAGCTGCGCGATCGCCTCCAGCGACTGCTCCAGATTGAAGTGGCTCGGATGCGGCGCCACGCGCAGGCAGTCGAGGATCAATATGTCGAGCCCGCTCATCGCCGCCACAGTCTCCGGCGGGATCGCGCTCACATCCGGCGCATAGCCGAGCCCGCCGAAGCGGAAGCCGAGCGCATCGTAATTTGGGCCGTGCTCGAGCCGGAACGGCAGCGTCTCGATGGCGCCGCCGGGACCATCGATCGCCAGCAGCTCGCCAGCCGCCAGAGGCGCGAGATCGAGGATCGGCGGATAGAGACTGCCGGGCGGCGTCTCGAACAGATAGGCGAAGCGCTGGCGCAGCGTCGCGCCAGTCACGGCGTCGGCATGGACCGGAATGCGCTTGCGCATATGCAGGACGAGCGCGCGCAGGTCGTCGATGCCGTGGGTATGGTCGGCATGGTCGTGGCTGAACAACGCAGCGTCGAGCCGGGTCACGTTCGCCGACAACAGCTGTTCGCGCAGGTCAGGCGTGGTGTCGATCAGCACGCCCGTCGTGCCGCCTGGACCCTGGCGCTCGACCAGGATCGAGCAGCGCCGGCGCCGGTTCTTCGGATTGGCCGGATCGCAGGCACCCCACCCGGAACCCGGCCGCGGCACGCCGCCGGATGAGCCGCAGCCGAGGATGGTGACGGTCAGGCTCATGCGGCGCGGCTTGCCTCAGGCCACCCGCGCCACAGGCGCCGCGTGGTCCATCTTCCAGTAGCAGCGCCTTGCGTTGTCCGTCGTGATCCTGGCGATCTCGTCGAAGGATACGCCCTTGACCTCGGCCAAAACCTTCGCAGTCTCAACGACATAGGAGGGTTCGTTGCGCTTGCCGCGATAAGGCGTCGGAGCGAGATAGGGGGCGTCGGTCTCGACCAGCAGGCGCTCCATCGGGATATCGCGAGCGATATCGCGCAACGCCCCGGAGGTCTTGAAGGTCAGGATGCCGGAGAAGGAGACGTAGAGCCCAAGCTCCACGCCGGTTCGGGCCAACATCTCGCCAGCGGTGAAACAGTGCAGGATGGCGGGGAAGGCGCCCTTCCCCATCTCCTCGCGCAGGATCGCCGCCATGTCCTCGTCGGCCTCGCGCGAGTGGATCACCAGCGGCAGCTGGGTCTCGCGTGCCGCGGCGATGTGCGTGCGCAGGCCCTGCTCCTGCGCTTCGCGCGGGCTCTTGTCGTAGTGGTAATCGAGCCCGGCCTCGCCAATGGCAACGCAGCGCGGATGGCGCGACAGTGCGACCAACTGCTCGACTGTGACGTCGAGTTCCTCGTGGGCGCCGTGCGGATGGGTGCCGACCGTGCACCAGACCGAGGGGAAACGCTCGGCCAGCGCTGCATAGTTGGCAAAGCGGCCGACGCGGGTCGAGATCGTCACCATCCGGCCGACGCCGGCCGCTTCGGCGCGGCCGACATAAGCTCCGATATCCTCGGCGAAATCCGGGAAATCGAGATGGCAATGCGTATCGATCAGCATCAGGCAGCCTCGCCGCCTTCCGGCTCGACATAGCGCGGGAAGACCGCGCTCGGCGCCGGCAACACCGTGCCTGCCGTCAGGCGGCCAGCCTCGCCAAGGGCGGCGAAGTCGCGCGCCTCGGCCGGAATGGCCAGCAGGTCGAGCAGCTTGGCCATGGCCTGCGGCATCACCGGCTGGGTCAGGATCGCGATCTGCCGGATCGTCTCGATCGTGACGTAAAGCACCGTATCGCGCCGTGCCGGATCGCTCTTGGAGAGCTTCCACGGCTCGTTGTTGGCAAAATAGCGATTGGCTTCGGCGACCACGGCCCAGATCTCGGCGAGCATGCCATGCAAGGCGAAATCCTGCATGGCGGCGCGCGTCTTCGCCAGCAGTCCGTCGGCCTGCGCCAGCATGGCGCGATCGCCCTCCGTCAGCGTTCCTGCCGGCGGCACCCTGCCCTCGCAGTTCTTGGCGATCATCGACAGCGAGCGCTGCGCCAGATTGCCGAGATCATTGGCGAGATCGGCATTGATGCGGCCGACGATCGCCTCGTGGCTGTAATTGCCGTCCTGGCCGAAGGAGACCTCGCGCAGGAAGAAATAGCGCAGCTGGTCGACGCCGTAGGCCGCTGTTAGATCGAACGGATCGACGACGTTGCCGATCGATTTCGACATCTTCTCGCCCTTGGAGAGCAAGAAGCCATGGCCGTAGACGCGCTTCGGCAGCGGCAGGCCTGCCGACATCAGGAACGCGGGCCAATAGACCGCATGGAAGCGAATGATGTCCTTGCCGATGATATGGACATCGGCCGGCCAATAGCGCCAGCGCGGATCACTCTCATCCGGGAAGCCGCAGCCGGTGACGTAATTGTTGAGTGCATCGACCCAGACATACATCACATGCTTCGGGTTGCCCGGCACGGGCAGGCCCCAGTCGAAGGTGGTGCGACTGATCGAGAGATCCTGCAGCCCACTCTTGACGAAGCTCATGACCTCGTTGCGGCGCGTGTCCGGGCCGACGAAATCGGGTTGGCTGTCGTAGAGCGCGAGCAGCCTGTCCTGATAGGCCGAGAGCCTGAAGAAATAGCTCTCTTCCTCGGTCCATTCGACTGGCGTGCCCTGCGGTCCGATGCGGACGCCATCGGCGTTCAGATGCGTCTCGTCCTCGCCGTAATAGGCTTCGTCGCGGACGGAATACCAGCCGGCATAGCGGTCGAGATAGATGTCGCCATTGGCCTCCATCCGGCGCCAGAGTTCCAGCGTCGAGGGCAGGTGATCGGCATCGACCGTGCGGATGAAGCGGTCATAGGCACAGTCCAGGGCGTCGGCCATGGCCTGGAAGCGCGGCGACAGGCGATCGACCAAAGCCTGCGGGCTGATGCCCTCCTTGGCGGCGGCCTGGTAGATCTTCAGGCCGTGATCGTCAGTGCCGGTCTGGAAATAGACGTCGAAGCCGTCAAGCCGCTTGAAACGCGCGATCGCATCAGCCGCGACGACCTCATAGGCGTGACCGATATGCGGCGCGCCGTTCGGGTAGGAGATCGCCGTCGAGATGTAGAAGGTCGGGGCCGAGGCCATGGCAGTCCGGTTTCGTGTCGTTGTCAGGCTGCGCGCGAACGGGAAACCGCCTCCGACAGATCGTGAAACAGCGACATGACGAGGGGGCGGCGATCGAGATTATAGGTTTCGACCTCGTTCGCGGCGCGTGCAAGTCTCTCCCACACCTCCGCGAGGGGCGCAAGCCGGGCCGGGCCTGCGCCGGCATGCGCGTGGAGATGCGCGCCGAGCCAGCCCTGCACGGTTTCGATCATGACGGCGAAATCGGCCTCGCCCGCCCTGCCCGCGACATCCTCGCCGAGCGCCAGCAGCGCGGTCAGGTCGATCGACGGCAAGGCGTCGAGCCGGGCCCTCACCGCCTCGACCAGCGTCAGCGTCTCCGGGTCGACATAGGTCAGCGCCCGCTTGACCGAGCCCTCGGACAAGCCCGCAGCGCGCCCGAGTGCGGAAGCGTCATAAGGCAGGCGCATGCGCTCCAGCGCGATCGCACCGGCCTGGGCGACATCGTTCTCGCCCAGCGGCTCGAAGGACAGCAGGCGGCAGCGCGAGCGGATCGTCGGCAGGACACGGCCGGGCGCATGGGCAACGATCAGGAAGAGGCAGCGCGGCGGCGGTTCCTCCAGCAGCTTCAGCAGGGCATTGGCGCCCGGCCGGTCGAGATCCTCAGCGGAATCGACGATCGCGACGCGCCAGCCGCCCTCGCCTGCACTCGAGCCGAAACGGTCGATGATCCGGCGCACCAGGTCGACCGGGATATTGCTGGTGAAGCTCTTGCCGTCCGGCTTGGCGATGCGGCGCAGAAGATGCAGGTCCGGATGCGACTGCGCCGCGATCTTGCGGGTGGCACCGTCGGTTTCGGGCATGGCGAGGTCGTGGGCGGCCTCCGCGCGACGCAGCGGGTCGCCCTCGGCCAGCATGAAGCGGGCGGCGCGATAGGCGAAGCTCGCCTTGCCGACACCTTCCGGCCCGCCGAGCAGCCAGGCATGGTGCATACGGCCGGAGCGCAGTGCCGTCAGGAGGGCTTCCTCCTGGCGCTGATGGCCGATGAGCGCCAGCGTCTCGCGCGGATGCGGCGCGTTCGGCAGGCGGTCGGGTTCGTTGCTCGATTCGATCATGCCGGCGCAATCTGCGGCAAGGGCAGCCGCCTGGAAAGCGCTCCCCAGGCGGTATCCGCCAGCGTCTCGGGCGGAAGGCTGGCGTCGAGCACGACGCAGCGCTGCGACTCGGCCGCGGCGATATCGAGAAAGCCCTGGCGCAAGCGACGGTGAAAGCTGATCGTTTCACTCTCGAAACGGTCAGTCGCCTCCCCCGGCTGCCGGCGGCGGGCAGCGCGGGCGAGGCCGGTCTCGGGCGCAAGATCGAGGATGAAGGTCAGCTCCGGCAGCAAACCGGCGATGGCGACCGCCTCCAGCGCCGCAAGCTTGTCCCCGGGGATCTCGCCAAGTGTGCCCTGGTAGACGCGGGTCGAATCGATGAAGCGGTCGCAGATCACCCAGGCGCCGCGCTTGAGCGCCGGCCTGATCCGGCTGTCGACATGGTCGATGCGGGCGGCCTGGAACATCAGCGCCTCGGCGAAGGCGCCATAGGGTTTGATCTTCCCGGCGAGCAGAGCCTCGCGGATGCGCTCGGCCTTGGGCGAGCCGCCGGGCTCGCGCGTCAGCTCGACACCGACACCGTGCACCTCCAGGCGGGCTGCGAGCGCCTTGGCGAGGGTCGACTTGCCGGCCCCCTCCCCGCCTTCGAGCGTGATGAAATGCCCTGGTGCGGGCCGCGCCTTCGCCCTGGCCACGCTCAGCTCCGCTTCAGAGCCTTGCGGACCCAGCCGGTCGCCGCCTCCATCAGCGCATCGAGCGCCCGCTGCTGCAAGCTGCCGACCGCAACGCTCTCCGCCGCGTAGAGCGGGATATCGAGCGTCTTGACCTCGCCGCGCGTCACCAGCAGCCGGCCGACCTCCGCGCCCTCCGCCACCGGGGCCTGCAACGGGCCGCGATAAACAATGCGGGCAGCGAGGCGCTCGCTGCTGCCGCGTGGCACCAACAGGTTGACAGCGCCCTTGGCTTTCAGCGCGATGCGACCCTTCTCGCCGCCGAAAACGCTGGCCTCGCCAACGCTCTCGCCGTCAGCGAAGACCTGCTTCTGCTCGAAGGAGCGAAAGCCCCATTCCAGCAGCTTGCGGGCTTCGCTGGCGCGGTCGCGGGCATTCTTCAGCCCGTTGACCACGACGATCAGCCGCTGGCCCTTCTGGACGGCTGAGCCGACGAGGCCGTAGCCGGTATCGTCGATATTGCCGGTCTTGAGGCCGTCAGCGCCGATATCCATGGCCAGCAGCGGGTTGCGGTTGCTCTGCTTGATCTTGTTCCAGGTGAAGTCGCGCTGGCCGAAGGTTCTGTAGAGCTCCGGATAAGTCCTGATGATGTGGTCGGCGAGCAGAGCGAGCTCGCGCGCCGTCACCTTCTGCTGCGGGTCGGCCATGCCGGTCGCGTTGCGGAACTGCGACTTGGTCAGGCCCAGCGCATGGACGCGCTCGGTCATGATCCTGGCGAAGCTGGCCTCGTCGCCTGCCACCGCTTCGGCCAGCGCGATCGCGGCGTCGTTGCCGGACTGCACGATCAGCCCCTGCAGGAGATCGCCGAGCTTCACCCGGCTGTGGACGATGGCGAACATGGTCGAGCCACCGGAGACGCCGCCGCCCTTGCGCCAGGCGTTCTCCGAAATGGCGATCTCGGTCTCCAGCGTCATCTTGCCGGCAGCGATCTCCTGGAAGGCGACCAGGGCGGTGGCAAGCTTCGCCATGCTCGCCGGAACCATCAGATCATCGGCCGCTTTCTCGTAGAGCACGGCGCCGCTGCTGGAATCGAGAAGCAGCGCGTAAGGCGCAGCCGACTGGAACCCCTGCGCGCGGACAAAACCGGGCGCCAGCATAAGCAGAGCCGCGCAGATGGCGACAATCATGCTCCAAATCGGAAGATAGGCGCGCGCCATCCCTGATCGACCTTGCGTCATATCGAGATCAGATGATGCGCCGGTCCAGGCGGTCAAGCCCGGATTGGAATCAATTCCGGGCCAGCGGCTGCTGCATCTGCAGCTTCAGCCCGGCGGAGAGCGGCTGGGCCTTGGCGAGGCGGGCGCCGGAGGTCTTCTCGGGTGCGACGACCAGGCTGGCCGTACGTGGTACCGGCTTCGGCGCCGTCACCAGATTCGGGCGCAGCACCGGAACCGACTTGCCGGCATTGGCAGCGGCGCCGAGATCGAAGGGCCGGGACGGCGGCAGGCGGATGCCGCGGACCGGCACGCCTTCTGCGGACGAGGTCGACGCGACGCTGGCGACGATCGGGCTCTGCACGGCGATCATGCGCGGCTGCTCGGGCGCATAGGCCTGGACGACGGGCTGAGCCACGACCGGAGCCGAAGCAGGCTCCGCCCGGGCGGGGGCAGGCGCAGGCCTTGCGGCTTCGTCGTCAAGGTCCGGGCCGGCAGAGCGGCCGAGATCGACCTGCGACGCGGCGCTGGCGATCATGGTGCGGCTGCTCTGGCCCGGGATCGACGCAGGCGAGCCGTCGGTGCGCAGCGAGGCGAGCAGCATGTTGTCGTCGGAGCCGGCGAGCGAGGCCTGGCCGAGATATTCGATCTTGACGCGAGCCGTGCCGAGATGGCGGAAGGCCAGCGCATCGGCGGTCTTCTGAGAGACGTCCATGACGCGGCCGCCATGGAACGGGCCGCGATCGTTGACGCGCACGATGATCGAGCGGCTGTTGGTGACGTTGGTGACGCGGGCATAGGCCGGCAGCGGCATGGTCGGATGCGCGGCGCTGACGCTCATGCGGTCATAGACCTCGCCATTGGCGGTGCGGCGGCCATGGAAGGCCTCGCCATACCAGGAGGCGGTGCCGACGGCGGTGTAGCCGACCGGCTTCTCGTAAGGCGTGTAGCGCTTGCCGGCGACGGTGTAGCTGCGGCCGATCAGTTCGCGGCCGCCGCCCTTCGGCACCGGCTGCCCCTCTTCCACCACGCGGGCGCTGGCGGGGCCGTATTTGGAAGACGGGAAGGCGCCGATCTCCTTCGACTTGCCGCGGCGGGCGACCTGGTCATTGGCGCAGTTCGCCAGGAACAGGCCGGCCAGCACGACGCAGCCGATGCGGGTTGCCGTGGCAAGAGAGGATGAAGCGCGATGGGCGTCGCCGGAGTCGGCCATGGAGGTGATCACCGCCGGTGCGCTCGTGCCTCGCATCATGCCGCATTCCTGTTCGTCGCGCCGAAAATGCTACGCCGCCCAAGCCACCATCGTGGCAAGGGTGCAGTTTTCGACCAATTCAATTAAGGGATCGTTAAGCGGAGAAAGCGCGAACGCGCCGCCGTCAACGGAAGCCCAGCCCTGCCTTTGGGCGGGCACAAAGGTGTCGAAAATGCGGCAACTGTCAATCGGCCACCTTTTCTGCGCCATTTTTCGGAGGAGCGTGACAAGCCTGCAACGCCTGAGCCTGCCTGCTGGCGCAGCCTCCCAGTAGAGCTGTGGCCTTGTCTCAAGTCATTGAAAAATATAACATTTTTTTGGCGATACGGAAAGGGCGGTCGCGACCCTGCCGTATGCGACTTGCAAAATTCAGCAGGGAACGGCAATGACGGGACACCGGAAGGGTGGCCGAGTGGTTTAAGGCAGCGGTCTTGAAAACCGCCGTGGGTGCAAGCCCACCGTGGGTTCGAATCCCACCCCTTCCGCCAGCACGTTTTCTTGTCTCATCCTGCGCAGAAATCAGCGGAAAATCGATCTGTTTCCGGCAGGTCCATGCTCGCTTGCCATTTGCGGATGTCGATGCCCTAATCCCGGGATCGCTCGGCGACGATCGCCGATGCCCGCCGACCGGCCGTCAAGAGCCGGCGCGATTCTCAAGGGAGGTCATCTTATGTCGAAAACCGGATGGTTCGGCGCCCTGGCGCTTGCCGCGCTGGCGCAGATCGTCCCGGCTGCGCCGGCCTATGCCCAAGCCTGGCCGCAGCGGCCCGTCAGCTTCATCGTGCCGTTTCCGGCCGGCGGCGGCACCGACGCCTTCGCCCGCCCGCTCGCCGCCCAGCTCGAGCAGCAGCTCGGCCAGCGCATCCTGATCGACAATCGCGGTGGCGCCGGCGGCACGGTCGGCGCCTCGGCCGCATCCAAGGCCGCGCCGGACGGCTACACCTTCTTCATCGGCGCCGCGCACCACGCAATCGCGCCCGCCCTCTATCCCAGGCTCGACTACAACATCCAGACCGATTTCATCCCGATCGGGGTGATCTCGCAGCCGCCGCAGGTCGTCGTCGTCCATCCGGGCAAGGTCCAGGCCAAGACACTGGCCGAGCTGATCGATTTCGCCAAGAAGAACCCCGACAAGCTGAACTATGGCTCGGCCGGCAATGGCACGACGCACCATCTCGCCGGCGAATTGTTCAAGCTCACCGCCAAGGTCAACCTGACCCATGTGCCCTATCGCGGCGCCGGCCCGCTGATGCAGGATCTCGTCGCCGGCCAGGTCGATCTCGCCTTCGACGGCCTCGGCTCCTCCGCCGCGCAGATCTCCAGCGGAACGCTGCGGGCCCTCGCCGTCGCAGCGCCAAAGCGCGCCGCCGCCTTCCCCGATGTGCCGACCACCGCCGAAGCGGGCTTGCCGGGATACGAGGTCTCGACCTGGTATGCGATGTGGGCGCCGAAGAACACGCCGCCCGAGATCGTCGCGAAGATGACGGCCGAGCTGCAGAAGGCGCTGGCTTCGCCAACGGTGACCGAGGCCTGGAAGAGAAACGGCTCCGAGATCCCGAACCTCTACGGGCCGGCTTTCGGCGACTTCGTCAAGGCCGAGGTGGCGCGTTGGGGCAAGGTCGTGGCCGAGGCCAACGTCAAGCCGGACTGAGCGGCAGCCCGCTACGCCTCGTCGTCCGCGTCGTCGATCACGGCGCGGGCGATCGCCAGGCTGAAACCGGCGCGCGCCAGCGTCGCAATGTGCTTCTGGCGTTCCGCGACGCGATCGCCACGACTCCACGGCCCCAGGCGCTTGCGGCGGGCAGCGATGCGTGCCGCCTCAAGTTCAGCTGCCTCGTCCACGAGCACTGTTTCGGCGACGAGCTGACGCCCGACGCCCTTGCTCGCGAGCCCGGCCGCGACGGCCCGCGCCGAGCGCCCCTTGCGGCGCAGGCTCTGCGCCCTCGCCTCGGCGAAGCGGCGATCGTCGATGAGGCCGGAAGCGACAAAGGACGCGACGATCTCCTCTACCGTCGCCCGGAAAGCTTGCGGCTGCAGCCCGTGATGCCGGCAGCTGCGCTCGACCTTGCGCAGCAGGACGCGCTGCAATTGCGCCGCCGGCACCGAATAGCGTTCGAGATAGTGCAGGGCGGCGCGGCGGAGATAGGCCGCATCGATCCGTCGCGGCGCCGGCCGATCTCTCCGCGCCGAGTCCTCTTCCGGTTTCAATGCCAAGCTAGTCGAACCTCGGCTTGCCGCGAGCCGACTTGACCGATGCGCGCTTCTCCTTCGAGGCGAGACGCCGTTCCTTCGAGGCCTTGGTCGGCTTGGTCGGCCGCCTGACCTTCGGCCTGACTTCGGCCTGCCGGATCAGCTCGACCAGCCGCGCCAGCGCCTCCTCGCGGTTGCGGTTCTGGCTGCGATGCTCTTGTGCGGTGATGACGATGACCCCGTCCTGCGTCAGCCGGCTGCCGGCGAGCTTCATCAGGCGGATCGCCACCTCGTTGGGAAGAGAGGCCGAGCGGCGGGCGTCGAATCGAAGCTCGACCGCGGTCGAGACCTTGTTGACGTTCTGCCCGCCCGGACCGGAAGCGCGCACGAAGCTTTCCTCGATCTCGCTGTCGTCGATCGCGATGGACGGGCTGACTTGAATCATGGGAGGAGGCTATCCCAACGCACGGAGAATTGCAGCGATGAAGCCTTCGCGTGACATCGAGCGCCTGATCGAGATCATGGCGGCCCTGCGCACGCCCGGCACGGGCTGCCCCTGGGATCTCGAGCAGGACTTCGCCTCGATTGCGCCCTACACGATCGAGGAGGCCTATGAGGTCGCCGACGCCATCGCGCGCGGCGATCTCGTCGATCTCAAGGATGAGCTCGGCGATCTCCTGCTTCAGGTGGTGTTTCACGCCCGGATGGCGCAGGAGCAGGGCAGCTTCGCCTTTCCCGACGTGGTCGAGGCGATCACCACCAAGCTGATCCGTCGGCATCCGCATGTCTTCGGCGATGCGCGCGATCTGTCGCCGGCGCAGGTCAAGGCGCTGTGGGGGCAGATCAAGGCGCAGGAGAAAGCCGACAAGGCGCGGGCGAGGGCGCAGGCCGGCTTGCCCGAGCGGCCCGAGGCCAAGGGCGTGCTCGCCGGCGTGCCGACCACCCTGCCCTCGCTGACCCGGGCCTGGAAGCTTCAGGCCAAGGCCTCGACCGTCGGCTTCGACTGGAACGATGCCCGGCTGGTGCTCGACAAGATCCGCGAGGAGACCGCCGAGGTCGACGAGGCGCTCGCCGCCGGAGACAAGGCCGCGATCAAGGAGGAGATCGGCGACCTGCTCTTCGTGATCGCCAACCTCGCCCGCCATGTCGATGCCGATCCGGAGGCGTGCCTCACGGCCGCCAACGCCAAGTTCGAGCGCCGCTTCGCCGGCATCGAGGCGGCGCTGGAGCAGGAAGGGCGCGAGCCCGGGCAGGCCTCGCTCGACGAGCTCGAGGCGCTCTGGCAGCAGGTCAAGCGCGCCGAGCGCACAATCGTCTGACTAAACGAAAACGCCGGGCACGAGGCCCGGCGTCGATATGCTGCTGGCCTGATCGACAGATCAGGGCTTCGGAGCCGGGGCAGGCGTCGCGCCCGGAGCCGGAGCCGCACCGGGAACGGCCGGCGTACCCGGGGCCGGGGCGGCGCCGGGCGTGGCATCGGCGCCGAGACGCTTGCGCAGCTCTTCCTGGCGCTTGGCGAGTTCGTCCTGCAGCGCCTTCTGCTGCTCTTCCAGAACCTTCGGATCGATCGGCGCGCCGTCGAACGCCTTGGCGAAGTCGGCCATCGGGACGGCGAAGGTCACCTCGCGTGCGCCCTGGTTCTGCACGCTGATGTTGAGGGTGTTGCCCTTCTTCATCGAGTTGATGAAGTCGTCCTTGACCTGCGCCTCGGCGAAGCAGCCATTCGGGAAGCAGATCGCGTAGCGACCAGGGGTCGGCTGCGCGGTATCGACGGCGAAACGGATGCCGGGCTGCAGCAGCAGGCCGAGCGGCATCAGGAAGCGCACGATCTTGTTGGCATCGCCCTTCACGTCGTAGATCGCGACGGCGAGCACCGGCTGGCCCTGATCCGAGACGAAATCGCGCGTGGTGTAGCAGATTTCCTTGTTGGCGGCCTGGTCCTTGCCACAGACCTTGGTCCAGCTCGTCTGCGACGGCTCGGGCTTGACCTGGACGACGGTGGGGCCGGTCTGCGCGGCCTGGCCGGCAGGCGGCTGCGCCGGAGCGGGCTGCGCGGGCGCCGCCGGGGCCGGACGGGTTGCCGGACGCTGCGGCTGCGCCTGCTGGGCGAGCGCGGAGAACGGGGCGAGAGCGACGGCGGCGCCCAGCACGAGCGCGAGGCTGCGGACCGTGCTCTTCGCGGTGGCGCCCTGGCTCTTGGAGAGGCGGGTCGAAGCTGACATCTGCGATTCCTTGACCATGGAAACTGGTTCGGCTGCCATGACCGGCAGCGTGCATCACCCAAAGCTCGACCGGCAAGGTGCCTGAGCCGGTGGCGGCGTGAGCACATCAGGCGCGATTGAGGCGTTTGAATGACGCCCGGCCTGCGTTTAGCGAGTTCCGTCGCAGGTTTCCAGCCCGAAGAGCGCCACGCGACAAGTTTGATCGCATGTTATCCTGCGGCAGGGAATCAGGTTTGAGCATGCATCGACGCAACCGCGCCTCGGCGCGCCCGGCATGGGTTTTCGGGCTCGTCTTCGCGAGTCTCGCGGCTTTCGGCCTCGCGGGAGGCGCAGGCGCGTCTGCTGCCGAGAACGACAACGCCATCGCCATGCATGGCGATCCGGAGCTGCCCAAGGGCTTCGAGCACTTGCCCTATGCCGATCCCAAGGCGCCGAAGGGCGGGCGAATCATCTTTGGCCAGCAAGGCACCTTCGACAGTCTCAACCCGCTGGTGGTGCTCGGTGTCGCACCCGACGCGGTGCCGCGCTATGTTCAGCAGAGCCTGCTGTTTCGTTCCGCCGACGAGCCCTTCACTGCCTATGGCCTGCTGGCGAGCAAGATCGAGCTCAATCCGGAGCGGACCCGCCTCGCCTTCCAGATCGATCCGCGCGCCCGCTTCTCGGACGGCAAGCCGGTGACGGCACAGGACGTGATCTTCACCTTCGAAATGCTGAAGACCAAGGGCAAGCCGTTCCATCGCTCCAGCCTGGCGCGGGTGACCAAGGTCGAGGCGCCCTCGCCCGATCGCGTCGTCTTCGAGCTTGGCGACGGCTCCAACCGCGAATTGCCACTGGTGATCGGCGCCATGCCGATCTTCGCCAAACACGCCACGGACGCCGAGAAGTTCGGCGACACCAGCTTCAAGGCGGCGCTCGGCTCCGGGCCTTACCTCGTCGAGGAGATCAAGCCCGGCGAAATGCTGCGGCTGAAGCGCCGTGCCGACTTCTGGGCCGAGGATCATCCCCTCACCCGCGGGCTCTTCAACGCCGAGGAGATCCGTTACGATTTCTATCGCGATTCCAATGCCTTGTTCGAGGCTTTCAAGGCTGGACTTTACGATTTCCGCCTCGAAAGCGATCCGACGCGCTGGATGACCGGCTACGACGTCCCGGCCGTTCGCGACGGCCGGATCGTCCGCGACACCTTCCGCTTCCAGACTCCGAAGGGCATGACCGGACTGGTCTTCAACACCCGCCGCGCGCAATTCGCCGATATCCGCGTCCGCGAGGCGCTGGCGATGCTGTTGGATTTTGAATGGGCCAACCGCAACCTGTTCCACAGCGTCTATCGCCGCGCCGGCAGCTTCTTTGCCGATAGCGAGCTTTCGGCGCTGGGCGTCCCGGCCGACCAGCGCGAGAAGGCGATGCTCGCTGCCTTCCCCGGCGCCGTGCGCGACGACATCCTGGCGGGAACCTGGGCGCCGGCCACAACCGACGGCTCCGGCCGCGACCGCGACCAGGCCCGCCGCGCGCTCGATCTGTTGGAGGCGGCTGGCTACAAGCTGAACGACGGACAGTTGCGCAAAGACGGAAAAGGCGAGGTCTTCGGCTTCGAGATCACCGTCACCAACCGGCCGCAGGAACGGCTGGCGCTGAACTATGCGACCTCGCTGGCGCGGCTCGGCATCGCCGTCTCGGTCCGACTAATCGACGACGTCCAGTACTGGCGCCGGCTGTCGACCTTCGATTTCGACATGATCCAGTGGACCTGGCCGGCTTCGGCCTCGCCCGGCAACGAACAGATCGGCCGCTGGGGCTCGGCCAATGCCGAGCGCAAGGGCGCGCTCAACTACGCTGGCGTGCGCTCGCCGGCGATCGACGCGACCTTGCAGGCGCTGCTCGCGGCGCGCTCGCGCGAGGATTTCGTCGCGACCGTGCGCACGCTCGACCGTTTGCTGCTCTCCGGCTTCTACGTCGTGCCGCTCTACTATCTGCCCGAGACCTGGCTGGCGCGCTCGCGCGAAATCGCCTTGCCCGAGCGGCAGCCGAAATTCTTCTTCTCAACCGAGACGCTGGCGCGGCTGCCTGCCGCGCCAGCGCCTGCCAACTAGGTCCGGCGATGCGGATGGGCTCGGACGAAATCTCCATCGGCGCACTGGTCGAGGGGCTCGATTTCGACAGCCTGCTCAAGGCGCTGGCTGCCCGCCGCGGCTATGAGCCGGCCTTCCGCGATCCGCCGGGCCGGCGCGACTGGAGCGATTTCGCGCCCAACGCGTTTGGCTTCGCCGAACTCGACAGCCGCGTCGACCGGCTCGCCAATCTGTTGCTGCTGGCCAAGCCCCAGCCCGGCGCCTGCGTCGCCATCCTGGCGCCGCTCGGCCCCGAGGCGCTGGTCTCGATCCTCGCCTGCCTGCGGGCCGGCCTGTCCCCGATGATGCTGCCAGCGCATGCCAAGGAGGCGGAGCTGCTCAGGCTTATCGAGCGCTCCGGCGCGGTGATGGCGCTCGGCGTGCCGCGGATCGGCGAGTTGCAGCCGCTGCACCTGCTGCGCGACGTTGCCGCCCGCTCCTTCGGTATGCGCTTCATCGGCGGCTTCGGCTCACGCGTGCCCGACGGTGTAGCCGCACTGGAACCGCTGCTCGGCCATGGCGCCACGCCCTCGGCGCTATCGCCCGCCACGATCCGGGCGCCGATCCGCGTCATCGACGGCCATAGCTTCTCCGGTCCCGCTCCGGTCAGCGAGAAGGAAGTCTTGGCCAAGGCGCTCGAAATCTCGCGCGTGCTGAAGCCGCTGGCCTCGTCGCGTATCATCACCACGCTGGTCGGCGGCGATCTCGCTGCGCTCGCGACCGGCCCGGGCATTGCGCTACTCACCGGAGTCGAGCTCCTGCCGCTCGGCCTGTTCGTGCTCGACGATTTGCGCGCCTGCCTGGAAGGCGGCCGCATGGTCCATCTCGTCATCCCCGCGGCGATGGAGCCGGCACTGGCGCGTTCCCGGCTCGGCGGCCACAAGGCGCTGACCAGCCTGGTCGTCACCCGCCGCGCCGGCGAGGATGAAGGGCTGCCGCGCCTCGATCGGCCGGATCTCGCCATCGTCGACGTGATCACGCACGAGCCGGAGCGCGTCCAGATCAGGCGGCGCAATCCGGGCTGAGCCCGGCTGAAAGCACGTCATGCTCGGGCTTGACCCGAGCATCTCAGGCCGGAAGAGGCTCTGGTCAGCGCCTTCTCGTCAGGAGATTCTCGGGTCTGCGCTTCGCTCCGCCCGAGAATGACGGCCTTTCCAACTACGCCGCCTTCTTGCGCTCGGCGATACGCGCGAGATCGGTGAGCAGCCGGCGCGTGCCTGTCAGGCGCTGCTCGGCCGTCTCGAAGTCGTCGATGAAGACGACGCGCATGTCGGGGCGCACCTTGGCCAGCGTGCCCTGCTTGGCGACGTAGCCGACGAGGCCCTCAGGATTGGCGAACTCATTGTCGCGGAAGGCGACGATGATGCCCTTCGGCCCGGCCTCGACCTTCTCGACATTGGCGCGCTTGCACAAAGCCTTGATCGCGACGATCTCCAGCAACTGCTTGACCTCCTCCGGCAGCGGGCCGAAGCGGTCGACCAATTCGGCTCCGAAGGATTGCAATTCGCCGTCCTCGTCCATGGTCGAGAGCCGCTTGTAGAGCGTCAGCCGGAGCGTCAGATCGCCGATATAGTGCTCGGGGATCATCACCGGCGCGCCGATCTGGATGCTCGGCGACCAGTGCGCATCGCTCTCGATCTCGATACCGGCCTTAAGCGCTGCCACCGCCTCCTCCAGCATCTGCTGGTAGAGCTCGTAGCCGACCTCCTTGATATGGCCGGACTGCTCGTCGCCGAGCAGGTTGCCGGCGCCGCGGATGTCGAGATCGTGGCTGGCGAGCTGGAAGCCGGCACCCAGCGTATCGAGCGATTGCAGCACCTTGAGACGCCGGTCGGCCTGCTCGGTCAGCTTGCGGTTGGCCGGCACGGTGAACAGGGCATAGGCGCGCACCTTGGAGCGGCCGACACGGCCCCTGAGCTGGTAGAGCTGCGCCAGGCCGAACATGTCGGCGCGGTGCACGATCAGCGTGTTGGCGGTCGGGATGTCGAGCCCGGATTCGACGATCGTGGTCGAGAGCAGGATGTCGTACTGGCCCTCGTAGAAGGCCGTCATCACGTCCTCCAGCGTGCCCGCAGCCATCTGGCCGTGCGCGATACCGACCTTGCACTCCGGCACCTGCTTGTCGAGGAAGTCCTTGACGTCGGCGATGTCCTCGATGCGCGGCACGACATAGAACGATCTGCCGCCGCGATAGCGCTCGCGCAGCAGCGCCTCGCGCACGATCAGCGGATCGAAGGGCGTGACGAAGGTGCGCACCGCCAGGCGGTCGACCGGCGGTGTCGCGATGATCGACAGTTCGCGCACCCCGGTCATGGCGAGCTGGAGCGTGCGCGGGATCGGCGTCGCGGTCAGCGTCAGCATATGCACCTCGGCGCGCATCTCCTTCAGCCGCTCCTTATGGGCGACGCCGAAATGCTGCTCCTCGTCGACGATGACGAGGCCGAGATCCTTGAAGTCGATACCCTTGCCGAGCAGCGCATGCGTACCGACGGTGATGTCCATCGTCCCGTCATTGATGCCCTGCTTCACCGCCTTAAGATCGGGCGCCGAGACGAAACGCGAGGCCTGGCCGACCTTGACCGGCAGCCCGGCAAAGCGCTCGGCGAAGTTGCGGTAGTGCTGGCGCGCCAGCAGCGTCGTCGGCACCACAACCGCGACCTGCTTGCCTGCGAGCGCAGCGGTGAAGGCGGCGCGCAGCGCGACCTCGGTCTTGCCGAAGCCGACATCGCCGCAAACCAGCCGGTCCATCGGCCGGCCGGCGGCGAGATCCTCCAGCACTGCGTCAATGGTGTTCTGCTGGTCCTCGGTCTCCTCATAGGGGAAGCGGGCGCAGAACTCGTCATAGAGCCCGTCCTGCGGGATCAGGCGCGGCGCTTCCTTGAGCGCGCGGGCGGCGGCGATCTGGATCAGCTTGCCCGCCATCTCGCGGATACGCTGCTTCAGCTTGGCCTTGCGCGCCTGCCAGCCGCCACCGCCGAGCCGGTCGAGCACGACCTCGGTGTCCTCCGAGCCGTAGCGCGAGAGCAGCTCGATATTCTCGGCCGGCAGGAACAGCTTGGCGTCGCCGGCATAATGGATTTCGAGGCAGTCATGCGGCGCGCCGGCCGCCGTGATCGTCTGCAGGCCGACGAAACGGCCGATGCCGTGATCGACATGGACGACGATGTCGCCGGGTGTCAGCGAGGACAGCTCGTTGATGAAGTCCTGCGGGCGGCGTGCCTTCTTGCGCGGCCGCACCAGCCGGTCGCCCAGGATGTCCTGTTCCCCGATGACGGCGAGCCTGCCGGCCTCGAAGCCGGTTTCGAAGCCCCAGACGGCGAGCGCCGTGGTGCCGGGCTTGAGATCGAAGGCGGCCCGCAAGCTGCCGGTCATCTGCACGGTCTTGAGACCATGATCCGCCAGCACATGCGCGAGGCGCTCGCGCGACCCCTCCGACCAGGCGGCGAGGATGACGCGCCGCCCGTCTGCCTCCAGGGCCTTCACATGCGCGACGGCCGCGTCGAAGACGCTGCCGGAATTGTCGGCGCGTTCCGCCGCGAAGTTGCGGCCCTGCTTGCCGCCGAGATCGACGACGAGCTTGCCCTCGCTCTCCGGTAGCTGGAACGGCGTCAGCGAGGCGACGCCGGCCTCGCCGACGATGCCGCGCCAGTCGGCCGGCGTCAGATAGAGCGCTTCGGGCAGCAGCGGCTTGTAGGGTATCGAGCCCGGCGAAGGCTGGTCGAGCGCGCTCTTGCGCGCGTCGTAATAGTCCTTGATCAGGCTGATGCGCTCAGCCACGGCATCCTCGGCCTGATGGTCGAGAACGATCGGCACATCGGGCAGATAGGTGAAGAGCGTATCGAGCTTCTCCGCCAGCAGCGGCAGCCAGTGCTCGAGCCCGGCCGGGCGCCGGCCCTCGCTGACCGCCTCGTAGAGCGTGTCGTCGCGGCCGGGCGTGCCGAAGGTCGCGATATAGGACTGGCGGAAGCGACGGATCGAGTCGCTCGTCATCTGCGCCTCGGACATCGGCACGAGATCGAGCCCGCGCAACTGCCCGGTGGTGCGCTGCGTCTCCGGATCGAAGGTCCGGATCGATTCCAGCGTGTCGCCGAAGAAGTCGAGCCGGATCGGCGCCGGCATGCCCGGCGGATAGAGGTCGACGATGCCGCCGCGCACGGCGAACTCGCCGGTTTCGCGCACGGTCGAGGTTCTGAGATAGCCGTTGACGTCGAGCCAGCGCGCCAGCTCCTCGGTGTCGACCATGTTGCCGGGTGCGGCCGAGAAGCTTTCCGAGGCGACCTTGCCGAAGGCGGGCACGCGCTGGAGCGCCGCGTTGACGGTGGTCAGCAGCAGGCGCGGCCGATCGCCGGACTTGGTCCTGGCGAGGCGCGACAGCGTCGTCATCCGGTGCGCCACGATCGAGGGCGCCGGCGAGACGCGGTCATAGGGCTGGCAGTCCCAGGCCGGGAAGCTCATCACCTCGAGATCGGGCGCGACGAACTGCAGCGCGTTTTCCAGCACCTGCAGGCGCTGGCCGTCGCGGGCGATGAAGACGAGCAGCGCCGCGCCTTCCGATTTCTTCGCCCGGGCGCGAGTCAAATCGGCCAGCACGACGGCGTCGAAACCGTCGGGCACGCCGGCGAGCACCGGCTTGTCGCCGCGATTCAGCGCATCGAGGATGCGCTCGAGCTGCGGCTTGGCGATCTGGGCGGGAGGCGGAATGCTCATCGGGACGCTTCAGTTCTGACTATGGCTTGTCATTCCGGGGCTCGCCGCAGGCGCGAACCCGGAACCCACGACTGGGTGGAACATCTAGTGCTTGGTTCCTGGCCGCTCACCCGGTCGTGGGTTCCGGGTTCTTCGCTGCGCGAAGCCCCGGAATGACAACGAAGGGAGCAGGCCAAGCCCTCACACATGGATCGGCTTGTCGTGCTGGTGGAACGCCTTCAGCTGCCGGAAGACATCGCTGTCATAGTTCTCCGGCACCTGCGCTTCGCCGGTGATCCAGCTCAGCAGGTCGCGGTCGAGCACCTCGATCAGCCGCTCGAACTCGTCGAGCTCGGCCTCGCTCAGATTGCCGATCTGCGCATCGGCGAAGCGGCCCATGATCAGGTCCGTCTCGCGCATGCCGCGATGCCAGGCGCGGAACAGGATCTTGCGCCGGCGCGGGTCGAGGCCTTCGCTGCTACGGGTCGAGCCACTCATCATCGGCCTCGCGGACAATAGGAATAGGGCCGGCCCCATCGCGGAGCCTGCCGTCGCGAGCTATATAGCGATCCCATCTCGCGAAGTCAGCGGCAGGAATGCCGCCGGCCTCGCACTCCTGACATGCCGTGAGACCATTGCGCCCATCCGTCCTCGATCCGCTCTTCGCCCCCGCCACGGCGCTTTCCGGCGTCGGCCCCAAGCTCGCCAAGGCGCTTGACAGGCTGCTGGGCGACGAGACGCATGCCGCCCGCGTCATCGACCTGATCTTCCATCTGCCGACCGGCGCGATCGACCGGCGGCCGAGCGAGAGCATTGCCGAGGCGCCGATCGGCGAGATCGCGACCTTCTCGGCGCAAGTGACCGAGCATCGCCCTGCCCCGCCGACCAAGGCGAAGGCGCCCTATCGCATCATCGTCGAGGACGAGACCGGCGACGTCACGCTGGTCTTCTTCCATGCCGATGTCCGCCATCTCCTGCAGACCCTGCCGATCGGCGCCTATCGCATCATCTCGGGGAAGCTCGAACTCTGGGACGGCATGCGCCAGATGGTGCATCCCGACCGCATCCTCGATCCCAAGCTCGCCGCCACCCTGCCCTCGGTCGAGCCGGTCTACGGGCTGACCGAAGGCATTGGCGGGCGCGTCATGGCGCGCATCGCTGCAGGCGCTGCCGAGCGCTGTCCGGACTTGCCGGAATGGCAGGACGAGGCTTTCGTCGCCCGTAATGACTTCGTGCCCTTCCGCGACGCCATCCACGCTCTGCACCACCCGGTCGATCTCAAGGCGGCCACTGGCGAGACCGTCGTACGGCGGCGCATCGCCTATGACGAATTGCTAGCGAGCCAGATCGCGCTCGCATTGGTGCGCCGCCAGCAGAAGAAGGCCGCCGGCCGCGCCACGGCCGGCGACGGGGCCTTGCGCCATGCCATCGAGACCGCCCTGCCCTTCACGCTGACCGACGGCCAGCGCAAGGCGATCGCCGATATCCATGACGACATGGAAAAGCCCGAGCGCATGCTGCGCCTGCTCCAGGGCGATGTCGGCTCGGGCAAGACCGTGGTCGCGCTGATGGCGATGGCGGCCGCAGCCGAAGCCAAAAGACAATCAGTGCTGATGGCGCCGACCGAGATCCTCGCCCGCCAGCATGCCGAGCGCCTGGCGCCTCTCGCCGACAAGGCCGGCCTCAAGCTCGCTCTGCTCACCGGCCGCGAGAAGGGCGCCGGCCGCCGGCAGGTGCTGGAAGGCCTCGCCAATGGCGAGATCGACATCGTTGTCGGCACCCATGCGCTGTTCCAGGAGGGCGTCGCCTTCCATGACCTGGCGCTGGCCGTCGTCGACGAGCAACACCGATTCGGCGTGCACCAGCGCCTGCTGCTCGGCGCCAAGGGCGAAGCGGTCGACATCCTCGTCATGACCGCAACGCCGATCCCGCGCACGCTGGCGCTGACATGGTTCGGCGACATGGACGTCTCGATCCTCTCCGAGAAGCCTGCGGGACGGAAACCGATCACCACCAGGGCGATCTCGCTGGAGCGCTATGACGAGGTCGTCGGAGCGGTCGGCCGGGCTTTGGAGAGCGGTGCGCAGGTCTACTGGGTCTGCCCCCTGGTGCAGGAATCTGACACGCTCGACGTCGCCGCAGCGCATGAACGCTTCGAGGCGCTGCAGGTCCTCTTCGGCGACAAGGTCGGCCTGCTGCACGGCCAGATGCCCGGGCGCGACAAGGACGCGGCCATGGCCGCCTTCTCCGGCGGGCAGACGCGCGTGCTGGTCTCGACCACGGTGATCGAGGTCGGCGTCGACGTGCCGAATGCCTCGGTAATGGTGATCGAGCATGCCGAGCGCTTCGGCCTCGCCCAGCTCCACCAGCTGCGCGGGCGTATCGGGCGTGGTTCCGCCGCCTCGACCTGCCTGCTGCTTTACAAGGGCCCGCTCGGACAGGTGGCGGAAGCGCGCCTCACCATCATGCGCGAAAGCGAGGACGGCTTCCGCATCGCCGAGGAGGATTTGCGCCTGCGCGGCGAAGGCGAGGTGCTCGGCACGCGCCAGTCAGGCTCGCCCGACTGGCGCATCGCCCGCCCCGAGATCGACGGCGACCTGCTCGCCGCAGCACGCGACGATGCCCGCCTGCTGATCGAGCGCGACCCGCAGCTGGAGACGCCGCGCGGGCAGGCGATCAGGACGCTGCTCTATCTCTTCGAGCGCGACGTCGCGATCCGGCTGCTGCGGGCAGGCTGAGACGTCATTCAGCTCACGTGGCCGTTGCGCTGTCGGCAGCCTTCGACGGGATGCGAGCGGTCACCTTGAGCTCGAAGTCGAAACCGGCGAGCCAGGTCACGCCGACTGCCGTCCAGGTCGGATAGGGCGGCTCGCCGATTTCTTCGGCTCGGATGGCCATCACCTTGTCGAACTGTGTCTGCGGGTCGGTGTGGAAGGAGATGACGTCGATCACGTCATCGAAAGTCGCTCCCGCCGCAGCCAGAACGGCGCGCAGATTGGCGAAGGCGCGCCGGATCTGATCCTCGAACACCGGTTCGGGGGTGCCGTCCTCGCGGCTGCCGACCTGCCCGGAGATGAAAAGCAGGTCACCATGCCGGATCGCGGCAGAATATTGATGGACGTCGTAGAGCGCGTGCCGGTCGGCAGGAAAAATCGCGTCGCGTTTGGCCATGTCGGCTCCTTTCATGAGCTGCGAACGCAGGCGACCTATCCGCGTGCTTCGCTGTTGCCGACAGGAGATAACGGGCGGCCATTGTTTGCATTAGCCGTTGAAATCGGCATAAGCCGATGCAAAATCACCAGCAATGGTCCGCCCGTCGCTCCACGACCTCACCGCCTTCGTCGCCGTCGCGAGCCGTCGAAGCTTCCGGCGCGCGGCTGACGAGCTCGGCACGGCGCCCTCCACGTTGAGCCATGCAATGCGAGCCCTCGAAGAGCGCATGGGCGTGCGCCTGCTCAACCGCACGACGCGTAGCGTCTCGCCAACCGAGGCCGGCTTCGAACTGCTCGGCCGGCTTCAACCGGCGCTCGCGTCTTTGGACGAAGCACTCGACAGCATCGCCACCTTCCGCGGCAACGTCACAGGTACCGTCCGGATCAATGCGCCGCGGCTGGGGGCTTCGATCCTCGTGCGCGACATCCTGCCGGTGATGGCGGAGCGCTTTCCCGACGTGGTCGTTGATCTCGTCGTCGAGGGCAAGCTCGTCGACATCGTCGCCGCCGGATTCGATGCCGGCGTGCGCCTCGTCGATTCCATCCCGAAGGATATGATCGCGGTGCCGTTCGGCGCCTCGGTCAGCTTCGTCTGCGTCGCGTCGCCGGCCTATCTTGAGCGCTTCGGCGAGCCCGGAACGCCCGACGAACTCACGCGCCATCGCTGCATCGGTCACCGCGTGCCGGGCGGCAAGCTCTATCGCTGGGAATTCGAGCGGGACGGCCAGCTGCTGCCGATCGAGACCAGCGGATCAGTCATCCTCGACGATGAAGAACTGATGGTGGACGCCGCCATAAAGGGTCTCGGCATCGCCTATGTCGCCAGCCCGGCCGCCGAAACCGCGCTGGCCGAGGGCCGCCTTCGCCGGGTCCTGGCGGCCTGGACGCCCGCTTCCGAGCGGGTCGCGATCTATTATCCAGGCCATCGCGCCGTGCCGCCGGCGCTGCGAGCCTTCCTCGATGTCGTCAAGGCCTCGCGTTCGTAAGAGCAGCAATCCTGATCAAGCGGACCCGCCTCGCCTCCGCCATGGTGCCGGCGTTTCGTGAGTGAGCCATGGACCCGATCAAGAAAGCCCTTTGGTGCATCGAAAGTCGCTTCGCCTCCGAGCTCTCGCTCGACGAGATCGCGGAGGTCAGCGGCGTCTCGCGCTTCCATCTCAGCCGCGCCTTCGGCGTGGCGACCGGCCGCTCGGTGATGCGCTATGTCCGCGAGCGCAGGCTCTCGGAAGCGGCGCGCCAGCTCGCCGACGGCGCGCCCGACATCCTCCAGGTCGCGCTCGACTGGGGCTACGGCTCTCACGAGGCCTTCACCCGCGCCTTCCGCGAGCAATTCGGCGTCACGCCGGAAGAACTGCGCGCCCGGCGCGACCTGTCGTCCCTCGCTCTCGTGGAGCCTCTGTCCATGCACGCTGCAAACCGCACTCCGCTCGCCGAACCACGTATCGTCACCAGCAAGCCCATGCTGATCGCCGGCTTCAGTGGCCATTTCTCGGTCGACAACACGCAAGGCATCCCCTTGCTCTGGCAAAAGATCGTCCCGCATTTCGGCCATATCCCCGGCCAGAAGGGCTTCATCGCCTATGGCGCCAGCTACAACTGCGATGATGTCGGCGCCTTCGACTACATCGCCGGTGCGGAAGTCTCGTCGTTCAGCGACCTGCCCGAGGAGTTCGCCCGGCTGAGCGTGCCGGAGCAACTCTGCGCCGTGTTCGAGCACAGCGGCCACATCACCGGAATCAAACAAACGTTCGAAGCGATCTGGCGCGACTGGCTGCCCAGTTCCGGCCGCGAACCTACGATGGGCGTCACCCTCGAACTGATGGACGAGCGCTTCGACGGCGCAACCGGCAACGGCGTCGTCGAGATCTGGGTGCCGCTCAAGAGCTGAGCTATTTCGCCCCGTTAGTCAGCGACTCGCCGGGCTGGATCAGCCCGGCGGACATGATCAGCTTGGCGCCATCCTCGACCGAGATCGAGAGTTCGACGACCTCGCGCCGCGGCAGATAGAAGAAGAAGCCGGTGGTCGGGTTCGGCGTGCAGGGCAGGAAGACGCCGATCTGCTCGTCGCCATCGGGCAGCCTGCCGGCAATCTCGGGCGCGGCCTCCTGCGCGATGAAGACGATCGACCACATGCCGGGCTGCGGGAACTGCACCATGCCGACCTTGCGGAACGAGGTGCCGGACTGCGAGAAGATCGTCTCGAAGATTTGCTTCACGCCCTTGTAGAGCCCGCGCACCACCGGCATCCGGTTGAGGATCGCCTCGCCGGCGCCGATCAGCGAGCGCCCGACCAGGTTCGCTGCGAAAAAACCGATCAGCGTCAGGCCGATCAGCGCGATGACGAGGCCGAAGCCCGGCACCGGAAATGGCAGATAGCTTTCAGGCCAGAACTGGGCCGGCTCCAGCGGTCGCACCAAGCCGTCGACCAGGTTGATGAACCACCAGGTCACCGAGGCGGTGATTGCGAGCGGCGCCGCCAGCACCAGGCCGGTCAGGAAATAGCGCCTGAGCCGGGTGCCGAAGGTCGGCCGGAGCAGATCGGGCTGGGCGACGAGGCGCGGATCGGGCATGCGGGCATTCATCGACGATCCGGGTCTCCATCCGCTCTTGCGGCCTGACCGTATTGCGCCGCACTATCAGACGATAGCCGAGCGCGCGGCGCTGGCCACCCCCGATTCGCCAGGATCGACGAGTTTCGTGTCCGAACCTTCCAGACCGCAGCGCCGCTGGCATCGGCCGCTCTATCTTGCTGCCGGCTGGCTCTGCACGCTGCTCGGCATCATCGGGCTGATTCTGCCGTTGATGCCCGGCACGATCTTCCTGATCGCGGCCGCCTGGTGCTTCTCGCGTTCCTCGCCGCGTTTCGAGACTTGGCTGGTCAACCATCCCTGGCTCGGCCCGCAAGTCGTGCGCTGGCGGCAGACGGGCGCGATCGTCCGCAGGACGAAATACATCGCCTGCGGCTCGATGCTGTTGAGCTTCGTCATCCTGGCGGCGAGCGACGCGCCGCCGATCGCGCTCTGGCTGAGCGGCGCCGGCCTGATCGCGGCCGGCACCTATGTCGCGAGCCGCCCGGAGCCGGCCGAAGAAGGCAGCTAGGTCACTCCACCGTGACCGACTTCGCCAGATTGCGCGGCTGGTCGACGTCCTTGCCCATGAAGACGGCCGTTTGATAGGCGATCATCTGGATCGGCACGGCGTAGACGATCGGCGCGAAGAGCGGGTCCATCTCCGGCATGATGATGGTCGCTTCCGGCACGATGCCGCATTCGGCCGCGCCCTTGGCGTCGGTGACGAGGATGATCCGGCCGCCGCGCGCAGCGACCTCCTGCATGTTCGAAGCGGTCTTCTCGAAGAGCGCATCATGCGGCGCGATCACGACGACCGGCATGTCCTCGTCGATCAGCGCGATCGGGCCGTGCTTGAGTTCGCCAGCCGGATAACCTTCGGCATGGATGTAGCTGATTTCCTTGAGCTTCAGCGCCCCTTCGAGCGCCAGCGGGAAGGCGGTGCCGCGGCCGAGATAGAGCACGTCGCGCGCCCTAGAGAGCTTGCGGGCGAGCTTCTCGATCTCCGGCTCCAACGTCAGCGCCTGCGCCATCAGGCCGGGCAGCGCGATCAGCTCCTGGACATAGCGCGCTTCCGCCTCAGCCGAGAGCGTGCCGCGGGCGCGGGCGGCGGCGATGGCGAGGCCGGCGAGCGCGGTCAACTGGCAGGTGAAGGCCTTGGTCGAGGCGACGCCGATCTCGGGACCGGCCAGCGTCGGAGCGACGACATCGCTCTCGCGCGCGATCGTCGAGGTCGGCACGTTGACGACCGACATAACGTGCTGGCCTTCCTGGCGTGCATAGCGCAGGCAGGCGAGCGTGTCGGCGGTCTCGCCCGATTGCGAGACGAAGAGCGCGAGCCCGTTGGCTGGCAGCGGCGCCTCGCGATAGCGGAACTCCGAGGCGACATCGATCTCGACCGGCAGGCGCGCCAGCTTCTCGAACCAGTATTTGGCGGTGAGCCCGGCGTAGTAGGCCGTGCCGCAGGCCGAGACGGAGAGGCGCGACAGGTTCTTCCAGTCGAACGGCATCTCGAAGGGCAGCCGCGTCACGCCCTTCGCCATATCGACATAATGCGTCAGCGTATGGCCGACCACTTCCGGCTGCTCGTAGATCTCCTTGGCCATGAAGTGATGATGGTTGCCCTTCTCGACCAGGAAGGCGCCGGCAGCGACGCGCTGGGCGCGGCGCTCGACCTGGCTCCCGTCAGCGCCGTAGAAGGTCGCGCCCTTGCGGTTGAGCACCACCCAGTCGCCCTCGTCGAGATAGGCGATCAGGTTGGTGAAGGGCGCCAAGGCCAGCGCGTCCGAGCCGAGATACATCTCGCCATCGCCGATGCCGACTGCGAGCGGCGAGCCCTTGCGGGCGCCGATCAAGAGGTCTTCCTGGCCCTCGAAGAGGAAGGCGAGCGCGAAGGCGCCGCGCAGACGCGGCAGCGCAGCCCCGACCGCCGCGACCGGGTCCTTGCCGTGGTCGAGCTCGCGGGTGACGAGATGGGCGACGACCTCCGTGTCGGTCTCGCTGGCGAAGACATGGCCGTCGGCCTCGAGCTCGGCCTTGAGCTCGCAGAAGTTCTCGATGATGCCGTTATGGACGACCGCGAGCTTCTCGGTGGCATGCGGATGGGCATTGGCCTCGGTCGGCTTGCCATGCGTCGCCCAGCGGGTGTGGCCGATGCCGATCAGGCCATCGAGGGGCTCGCTGGAGAGGCGCACTTCGAGATTCTTGAGCTTGCCCTCGGCGCGGCGACGGCTGAGCCGGCCGCCTTCGAGCGTCGCGACGCCGGCCGAGTCATAGCCGCGATATTCGAGCCGCCGCAGCGCCTCGACGACCTGTCCGGCGACGGCCTGCTTGCCGAGAATGCCCACGATCCCGCACATGAATGTGCCTCATCCGTTGATGTCGATGCGCATCGCAATAAGCCGCAAGCCGGCAAATGCGAAATCACGTTGAATGTCGAACTATGAACGAAATCTCTTGCAAATCGCCTATTGCCGGGCTTTTCGAGCCTGGGCGGCCGCCCGGAAGGCTGAGGCCCAGCCCTCGCGCTCCATCTGCCGGCCGCGCGCGACGGCAAGCGCGTCGGGCTGAACGTCGCGGGTGATGACCGAGCCCGAACCGACATAGGCGCCCGCTCCGATCGTCACCGGCGCGACCAGCGCCGAGTTGGAGCCGATGAAGGCTCCTTCGCCGATGATCGTCTTGTTCTTGAAGAACCCGTCGTAATTGCAGGTGATCGTGCCGGCACCGATATTCGCGTTCGCGCCGACCTCAGCGTCGCCGATATAGGTCAGGTGATTGACCTTGGCGCCCTCGCCGATCGCCGCCGCCTTGATCTCGACGAAGTTGCCGACCCGCACGCCTTTTGCCAGCTCCGCTCCCGGTCGCAAGCGGGCATAGGGACCGATCGAGGCTGCAGGGCCGACGCTCGCCCCTTCAAGATGCGAGAAGGCGTGGATGACGGCGTTGTCGGCGACCCGCACACCCCTGCCGAAGACCACATTGGGCTCGATCACGACGTCGCGGCCGATCTGCGTGTCATGGCTGAAGAACACGGTCTCGGGCGCGATCAGCGTCGCGCCGGCCAGCATCACCTCCAGCCGTTTGCGACGCTGGAAATCGGCCTCGACCGCCGCCAGCTGGGCCCGATCGTTGACGCCCTGCACCTCGGCCTCGGGCGCGACACGCGCAACTGCCCGCAGGCCCTGTGCCCGCGCCACCGCGACGGCGTCGGTGAGATAGTATTCGTTCTGCGCATTGGCGCAGCCGATCGCGTCGAGGATGAAGGGCGCCTTGCCGCCATCGAGCGCCATCAGCCCGGCATTGCACAGCGTGATCGCCCGCGTCGCCTCGTCGGCATCCTTGTGCTCGACGATTGCCTGCAATTCGCCATCCTGCGTGACGAAGCGGCCATAGCCGGCCGGATCGCGCGCCTCGAAGCCGAGTGCCGCGACGGACGCGCCGCCATGCAGGGCCTTGCGCAGATCGATGAAGGTCTCCGGCCGTACCAGCGGCGTATCGGCGAAGGCGACCAGGACGTCGTCATGCTGGTCGATCAAGCTCTCGCGGGCCGCGAGCACAGCATGCGCCGTACCCTTGCGCTCAGCCTGGACGAAGATCGCGGCGTGTGGCGCGTGCTTCTTCACTTCGGCGGCGACGTCGGGCCGGTCGGGCCCGATCACCACGGCCAGCGCATCGGCGCCGGCGGCGGCGACTGCAGCCAGGGCATGACCGAGCAGCGAGCGGCCAGCCACCTCGTGCAGCACCTTGGGCCGCGCCGATTTCATCCGAGTTCCCTCGCCCGCCGCCAGCACGATGGCGAGGCAGGTCCGGGCGGGCTGCATTTCCGTCATGATCGTCCTGTCAAACATGCTCTGCAAAGGAAACGTGGCCACGACCGGCCGTCGTCCCCGGGCGTCGGCAAATGCCGCACCGGCGGTGGATAGCCGATAGCGAGCGGATTTGGCAAAGCCCAGCGGACGATATGCCATCAGCTTGGCCCTGAACGGGTCGCCCGAGACGGCTTCGTTTGCGACATGGCATTCCTGCATGCAAAGCCTCCCTTTTTTCGTTATTGGCCTTGCGCCGCGCTTTTCAGCCCCGCGCGAAATGCTCTAGAAGCGCATGGCGGCAGAGCTTTGCCGGCCCAAGTTGGAACTGATGTCGAAATCCTTGAATCGCCGTCGATTTTTGAGCCTTGCAGCGACCGGCGCCATCGCGCCGCGGTTTGTCGTCGGCCCCGCGGCGGCGCAGGCCCCGACGACATGGGTCGGGCTGGTGCAGTCGGTCCTCGCCGAAGGACAGCGTTTCGATCCTGCTCTGGTGATCGAGGCCGCGCGCGTCCTCTCCCGGCGGCCGATGGTGCCGCTGGTCGCGACCGACCTGCCGGAAGGCTACGCCACCCTGCCTTTTGACCAGTATGTCGGCATCAGGGCGCAGCCCTCCGGCATGATCTGGGCTGGCGAGAATCGCGGCTTCACCGTCGAGCCGCTGCATCGTGGCTACGTCTTCTCCTCCCCGGTCAGCCTGTTCACGGTCGAGGACGAAGTGGTCAGGCGCGTCGCCTTCGATCCCGGCAAGTTCACCTATGGCCGCGTGACGCCGCCGCCGGCCGGGGCCGATCTTCAGTTCTCGGGCTTCCGCGTCTCGGCCGGTCTGGAGCGTCCCTATGAGCTTGCCCTGTTCCAGGGCGCGACCTTCTTCCGCTCGCTCGCCCGAGGCCAGAACTTCGGAGCTTTGGCCCGCGCTTTGATCCTGAGGCCGGGCGAAACGCGCGGCGAGGAGATCCCGTTCTTCCGCGCCTACTGGATCGAGCGGCCGAGCCCGGCCGCCGGCGTGCTGATTATCCATGCGCTGCTCGATTCCGAGAGCGTCACCGGCGCGGTGCGCATGACGCTGCGCCCTGGCGACGTCACCTTCATCGATGTCGAGATGACATTGTTCGCCCGCGCCAATCTCGACCATGTCGGCTTCGGCTGCGTAATGGGCACATTCCTCTCCGCGCCGCAGAGCCGGCGCAGCTTCGACGATCTGCGCCCGTCGGTGCATGAGGTCTCCGGCGTGCAGATGCTCACCGGCAACGGCGAATGGATCTACCGGCCGCTGAGCAATCCCGCCAATCTGCAGGTCTCGTCCTTCCAGGATTCCAACCCGCGCGGCTTCGGCCTGGTCCAGCGTGAGCGCGAACCCAACGCCTTCGTCGACGACGACCAGCGCTTCGAATTGCGCCCCAGCGTCTGGATGGAGCCGCTCGGCGAGTGGGGGCCGGGCTCGGTCCAGCTCATCGAGATTCCCAGCGAATCCGAGCTCAACGACAACATCATCAGCTATTGGCGTCCACGCCAGCCGATCGCGGCCGGCAGCGAGACGACGATCGCCTATCGCCAGGCCTGGTGCTGGCAGCCGCCGGAACGTCCCCCGCTCGCCATCGCGACCCGGCTCCGGCAGGGCCGTGGCTCGCAGGCGCGCCGGCGCCGCTTCCTGGTCGATTTCACGGGTGACCGGCTCGGCGATCCCGCGCTCGTCGCCGCGATCCGCGCCAATGTCACGGCGACGCCGGGCACGATCCAGAATTTGCGGCTATGGCCTTTTCCGGAGCGCCGGACCATGCGCGTCGCCTTCGAGGTCGACCCGGGCAGCGACACGCTCTCCGAACTGCGCCTGGTGCTCGACGCCGGTGGCCAGCCGGTTTCGGAAACTCTGCTCAATCGGTGGACCTGGTGACCGTGGACCTAGCTGCTCGCCCGGCCGAGACCGAGGTCGCGACCGGCTATCCCGCTCCGGTCGAGGCGACTCCGCCCGAGAACCGGCTGGAGATGCCGGTGCAGTCCTTCCGCAGCTGGAAGGCTTCGGAGGGACGCAAGCCGGCTGCTCCGCAGGCCTGGCGCACACCCTGGCTGGCCAGGGCCTTCGTCTTCGGCGGCGCCTGGGCGCTGACCGCCTATGGCGCCTTCGAAATGTACCATGTCGTGTCGGTCAGCCGCACGACCTTCCTGCAGTATGTGCTGCTCGTCCTCTTCACGGTGAACTTCTCCTGGATCGCGCTCGCCTTTACCAGCGCCATCCTCGGCTTCGTCGCCCTGCTCTTCCGGATGGTGAAGAGCCCGCGCGCCGAGACGCTGACGCAGAAGACCGTCGTGGTCATGCCGATCTACAACGAATCGACGGCGCGGACCTTCGCCGCGGTGGCAGCGATCCGCGAATCGATCGAGGCGACGGGCCTGGGCGCCAATTTCGACTATTTCATCGTTTCCGACACCACCAATCCCGACATCTGGGTGGCCGAGGAGCGCGCCTTCCTGGCGCTGCGCCAGCGGCTCGGACCGGATGCGCGCATCTATTATCGCCACCGGCCGAAGAACCACCATCGCAAGGCCGGCAACATCGCCGATTTCGTCACGCGCTGGGGCGGACACTATCCCCATATGGTCGTGCTCGATGCCGACAGCCTGATGACCGGCACCTGCATCGTGCGCCTCGCCGCGGCGATGGAGGCCGATCCCGACGCCGGCATCATCCAGTCGCTGCCGCTGATCATCAACCGCAACACCTTCTTCGCGCGCCTGCAGCAGTTTGCGGCGCGGGTCTACGGCCCGGTGATCGCGACCGGCCTGGCGATCTGGTCCGGCCGCGACGGCAACTACTGGGGCCACAACGCGATCATCCGCACCAAGGCCTTCGCCGATCATTGCGGCCTGCCCGACCTCAAGGGCAAGCCGCCCTTCGGCGGCCATGTGCTCAGCCACGACTTCGTCGAGGCGGCGCTGATCCGGCGGGCCGGCTGGTCGGTCTACATGCTGCCCGACCTGATGGGGTCCTATGAGGAGAGCCCGCCCTCGCTGATCGACATCGCCACGCGCGACCGGCGCTGGTGCCAGGGCAATCTGCAGCATTCGCGCATCATCGGGGCCAAGGGCCTCAAGCTCTCGACCCGCCAGCATTTCGCCACCGGCATGATGGCCTATCTCGCCTCGCCCTTCTGGCTGATGCAGCTCGTGGTCGGTATCCTGATCGTGCTGCAGGTCAATTACGCCAGGCCCGAATATTTCACCGAGGAGTTCAGGCTCTTCCCGGTCTGGCCACGCTTCGACCCCGAACGCGCGCTCAATCTGTTCGGCCTGACCATGGCGATCCTTTTGGCGCCGAAGCTGTTTGGCCTCCTGCTGACGCTGTTCGACGGCAAGCTCAGACGCGCCTGCGGCGGCGGCATCCGCCTCGTCCTCTCGGCTATCCTGGAAATCCTGTTCTCGGCCTTCTTCGCGCCGATCATGATGGTGATCCAGTCAGGCTCGGTCTTCCAGATCCTGGTCGGACGCGACACCGGCTGGAATCCGCAGCGGCGCGACGACGGCTCGATCCCCTTCAAGGACATCGTCCGCCGGCACCGCGCCCACACCCTGCTCGGCCTCGTCGCAGGCCTCTCGGCCTTCATGATCGCGACCACGCTGTTCGCCTGGATGTCGCCCACCATCGTCGGCCTCGTGCTGGCGATCCCGCTCTCCTGGGCCTCAGGCAATCTTGCGCTCGGCCTCTGGCTGAAGCGGTGGGGGTTGCTGATGACACCGGAGGAAGGCGATCCGCCGGCGATCGCCCTGCGCGCCAACGCCCTGCAGGCCGAGTTCGCGCAGGCCGGCTTCGACGATGCCGACGGGCTCACTGTCCTCCATGCCGACCCGATGCTGCGCGCGACGCACGAAGCGATGCTGCCGCATGTCCAGCCGCGTCGGCGTGGCGAGATCGAGCCCGACCGCGCGGTGGCCCAGGCCAAGCTGATCGATGCCGAGACGATCGCGGACGCGGCGATCTGGCTGAAGCCGAAGGAGCGCATGGTCGTGCTGCACGACCGCGCTTTGCTCGGCCTGCTGGCTAACCTGCCCGACGGCCCGGCTCATGCCGGCGCCGAAGCGCCGGGACGCTGATCGAACTCAGCCCAATTCGAAGACGATCGCGCAGCCGAAAGCGGCCTCCGCTGGGACGACAATGCGCGCGCCCTCCCGGTGATGAGCGACGCCGCGCTCGGCCAGTCCGGACGCGACGGCATCGAGTTCCGGCACCGTCACGGCGAAACCGGCGAAGCGGGTCTCTGCCCGGCTCTCGTCGCCGAACATTGCCGCCGCGGCGTGCGGCGTCAGCACCTCGAGGCGCCCGCGCGGCAGCGGCAGGCGCAGGCCCGCCTCCGGCGTCGCGAAACTCTCAGCGCCCGAAAAGGCACTGAGGAAAGCCGTCTGCGCCGCCGGGTCCGGCGTCACCAGGAACACGGCGGACAGCGCACTGGTACCGTTCTCGTGCTGCTGGAAGGCCGGGTTCCAGAAGTTCTGCGGCTCATGCTGCTGGCAGACGAAAAAGCCGCAATCCGGGGCGGCCGGGTTGTCCGCGAAGGCGAGCGAGAAGGCGACCCGGACTTCGCTGCCGTCAGGCCGGCGCGCCTGGCGCTCGAAGAAAAAGGGCTCGAAATCGCCGATGCCGGCGGTGCGGAAACCCTCGGCATCGCCGGCCGAATCGCGGCTTTCCAGCACCAGCATCGACATGCCCTCGCCGCGCGCCAGCGCGTCGCGCACGAAGGCGCCGAATGAGAAGCGCCGGGGCGCAGGCGGCGGGATCAGCGTCGGATCGCCGACCGTGATCAATTCGAGGAAGGCTCCCGGGAACTGGACGATCCGGTTCTCCGTACCCCACGGATGGCGGTTGCGCGCACCGACGCGGAAGCCGAGATCGGCATAGAAGGCGCCGGCTGCATCGAGATCGGCGGTGCCGATCACGAGGTGGTCGAGGCCGCGGGCATTGGCTTCAGGCATGGGCAAACCGTAGGCGTTGGGCGCTACGGCTCGATGAAATGCGGCACGAAGCGCGAGGTGTTCTTGGTGATCGGAGTCGTATCCTCGCGCACCCCCAGCCCGCAAGGCTGCGAAGCGACAAGCCAGGAGCCGAGCACCGGATAATTGCCATCGAAATTCGGCAGCATCGCCGTCGCCTGCAGGATGAAGCCCTCGGCGCCATAGGGACCGTCATCGCTGTCGCGCACCGCCCCGCCCTCGACCAGCGTCACATTGGCGCCCTCGCGCGAATAGAGCGGCTTGCGGACATGATTGGCGCCGAGCTCGGCGCAGCGCGGATCGCCTTCGAAATAGGCCGGCAGCAGATTGGGATGGCCGGGGGCCATCTCCCAGAGATAGGGCAGCAGCCCCTTGCTGGAGACCAGCGCCTTCCAGGGCGGCTCGACGAACTGGCAGCGCGCGCCGGCGAGCGCCGAGGCGTACTGCTCATGGAACAGCCACTCCCAGGGATAGAGCTTGAACAGCATCTCGATCGGCAGGCTGGCGCCGTCGCAGAAGCGCCCGTCCGCGAGCAGGCCGATCTCCTCGATGAAGGTGAAGCGGGCGTCGATCCCAGCCTGGCTGGCGCAGTCGATCAGATAGTCGACCGTGCCCTTGTCCTCGAAGCTGCCTTGCACGCAGGTGAAGTGCATGCGCTCGGGTTTTGGATTGCGTAGCCCGCCGAAGGCGGCGATCAGCCGCTCATGCAGCGAGTTGAACTGGTCGCAGCCACGCGAGATCGCCCCGCGCGCCATCGCCTGCTCGAGCCAGTCCCACTGGACGACGGCCGCCTCGAACAGCGAGGTCGGCGTGTCGGCATTGTATTCGAGCAGCTTGGCAGGGCCCTTGCCGTCATAGGCGAGATCGAGCCGGCCATAGAGATTGCGATCGCCGCGCTGCCAGCTGTCGCGGATCAGCCCCCACTGTGTTTCGGGAATCGCCAGCCGGCGCAGGATCTCCTCATCCTTGAGGGCGCGCTCGACGAAGGCGAAGCAGAGGCCCTCGATCTCGCTCGTCGGCGCCTCGATACCCTCCTCGATCTCTCTCAGCGAGAACGCGTAAGCGACGCTCTCGTCCCAATAAGTCTCGCCATCGAGGGTATGATAGGCGAAGCCGAGGCGTTCGACCTCCGCCTGCCAGTCCTTGCGTGGTGCTACGCGAAGCCGTTGCATGTGATCAGCACCTGACAGGATGTCTCAGGACGAGGAAGACGAGGAATACGAGCGCGAGGACGAACCGAAGCCGCCGCGCGACGCGACACTGGGTGTGCTCGCCATGCCGGTCGAGGAGATGTTGCGGGCGACCATCGCCTGGCCCGTCGTGGTGGTATAGGCGCGCGAGCGGCTGCTGCTGCCGCCGTAGTAGCCGCCTGAGGACGATGAGGACGAACTCCGCGCCGGTTGCTCGCATTCAGGGCGGCCGGAGCCGGGCTGACGCGTGCCGGGCGGACAAGCAGAGCTGGTCGGAGGCAGCAGCGGCTGGGCTGCGCCGCCGCCGGACATGAACTGCCGCGCCAGCATGATCCCCGCCAGCGCCGGGATGAAGACCTGGGCATTGTTCCAAGTCGCGCTCTGGCAGCCGCTGGCCCCGTATTCCTGCTCGCAGGAGGCGCTGCTGGTGAATTTCTTGGCGTCGCGCAGATGATTGGCCGAGGCCTCGTTGAAGCGCTGCTCGCACTGGCTGGCGCTGAGCTGGTTGGCGGCGCGGCACTCGGAAAGATTGTTGTAGATCAGCGAATCGTCGGTCTCGCCGCCGGAGAGCGACCAATAGGTCGCGACCAGCACCACGCCGGCGGCGGCGAGCCCGATCTGGGTCGAGCGCTTCATCGGCCCCTCCTACAAGGTCATGCTGGCGGCAGCGAGCGTGCCGCTGAGGACAGCAATCACCGCCAGCATGGCTGCGGAAGGAATTCGGTCCTCCTCGATCTTGCGCGACAGATCGGGGATGACGATGCGGGCGAAGCCATAGGCGCCGAACTGGACCACCATGGCGATCACCGCCCAGATCACAAGATCGGGGATGCTGGCCGCCTGCGCGATCGCCGTCTCCAATGGCACGGAAAAGCCGATCAGGTTGCCGCCGAAGGCGATCGCGGCGGAGAGGTTGCCGCCCCGGATCAGCGCGATCTCGTCATGGGCTGTGAGCCGCATATAGACCGCGGCAAAGCCGGCGATCAGCGCGAAGCCGACGCAGAAATAGAGAATGAACGCCGGCAATCCGGCCATCGAGATCGTCATGCTGCCGCCCCTCGCATGCCATGATGGTCAAGGAGGTCACTATACGTCAGCGGCGCTCTCGCGCCAGACTGTCGCAGTATGAATGGGAGCGGCATTGCACGCCTCGCCTCCGTAGAAGATGCGAAGCGCGCTTTGTGTCGATCAGGCCGACAATCGCCCCAAGGGCGCGATCAGACCAGGCGGCTCTGCACCACCGCCGCCTCGACGAAGCTGGCGAAGAGCGGGTGCGGCTCGAAGGGCCGCGACTTGAGCTCGGGATGGTACTGCACGCCGATGAACCAGGGATGGTCGGGATATTCGACCGTCTCCGGCAGCAGCCCGTCGGGCGAGACACCGCTGAAGCGCAGGCCCTTGGCCTCGAGCATCTCGCGATAGCCCATATTGACCTCGTAGCGGTGGCGATGCCGCTCCGAAATCGCGGTCGAGCCGTAGATCTTGGCGATCTTGGTGTCCTCCGACAGCTTCGACTGATAGGCGCCGAGCCGCATCGTGCCACCGAGATCGCCGCCGGAGAAGCGCTGCTCCAGCTCGTTGCCGCGCATCCACTCGGTCATCAGGCCGACGACGGGCTGCTCGGTCGGGCCGAACTCGGTCGAGTTGGCGTCCTTGACCCCAGCGAGCGAGCGCGCCGCCTCGATCACCGCCATCTGCATGCCGAAGCAGATGCCGAAATAGGGTACCTTGCGCTGCCTGGCGAAGCTCGCCGCCTTGATCTTGCCCTCGGCGCCGCGATGGCCGAAGCCGCCAGGGACGAGGATGCCGTGGACATGTTCGAGGAAGGGCGCCGGGTCCTCCTTCTCAAACACCTCGGATTCGATCCAGTCGAGATTGACCTTGACCCGGTTGGCGATGCCGCCATGGGTCAGCGCCTCGATCAGCGACTTGTAGGCGTCCTTCATCCCGGTATACTTGCCGACAATGGCGATGGTGACCTCGCCTTCCGGGTTCTTGATCCGCTCGGAGATCCGCCGCCAGTTGCTGATATCGGGCGCGGTCTTGTCGTCCAGGCCGAACGCTGCGAGCACCTCGGTGTCGAGGCCTTCGGCATGGTAAGACAGCGGCACGTCGTAGATCGAGGCGACGTCGCGCGCCTCGATCACCGCCGTCTCGCGGACATTGCAGAACAGCGCGAGCTTGCGCCGCTCCTCGACCGGGATCTCGCGATCGGTGCGGCACAGCAGGATGTCCGGCTGGATGCCGATCGAGCGCAATTCGGCGACCGAATGCTGCGTCGGCTTGGTCTTCAGCTCGCCGGCGGTCGGAATATAGGGCAGCAGCGTCAGATGCAGGAAGATGCACTGGCCGCGCGGCAATTGCTGGTTGGTCTGGCGGATCGCCTCGAGGAAGGGAAGGCTCTCGATGTCGCCGACCGTGCCGCCGATCTCGACCAGCACGAAATCGTAGCCGTCATTGCCGGAGAGCACGAATTCCTTGATGGCGTTGGTGACGTGCGGGATCACCTGGATGGTGGCGCCGAGATAGTCGCCCCGGCGCTCGCGCGTCAGGATGTCCATGTAGATGCGGCCGGTGGTGATGTTGTCGCCCTTGTTGCAGGGCCGGCCGGTGAAGCGCTCGTAATGGCCGAGGTCGAGATCGGTCTCGGCGCCGTCGTCGGTAACGAAGACCTCGCCGTGCTGATACGGGCTCATCGTGCCCGGATCGACATTGAGATAGGGGTCGAGCTTGCGCAGGCGGACCTTATAGCCACGCGCCTGCAGGAGAGCAGCCAGAGCAGCCGCCGCCAGGCCTTTGCCAAGCGAGGACACCACGCCGCCGGTGATGAAAACATACCGCGTCATGGGAGTTCACCTTTAACGCCTAGAGTTCGATTCGCCAGAGCATGTTCCGCAAAAGTGGGAACCACTTTTGCGATTGGAACATGCTCCAGAAGTTCAAGTCGGCGCGAATTCTGATCGTTCGACCGATTTCGGTCGAACGGAAAGCGCGCTAAGCGGGTCGGTGCAGGCCAGTCCTGCGCCTCGCGCTTGTCCACAAAAGAGAAGGGCCGGTTTCCCGGCCCCTGCCCTTGTCCCGTTCCGGTCACCGTGTCGGTGCGCCCGGCTGCGGCGGCTGTGAGCCGCCTTGTTGGTTCTGCATCCGCTGCAGCTGGTCGAAGACCCCGCCCGCGTTCGGAGCTGACGGCCCGCTCGGGGCTGCCGGAGCAGTCGTGCCGGCCGGAGCCGGGGCGCCGTCGATGATCGAGCGCTGCGTACGGCCATGCGTCGCCATGATCGCAAGCGCGATCGAGGTAATGAAGAACAGGCCCGCGAGGATCGCCGTGGCCCGCGTCAGCGCGTTGGCCTGGCCGCGGCCGGTCATGAAACCGCCGACGCCGCCGCCACCGCCCGAGCCCATGCCGAGGCCACCGCCTTCCGAGCGCTGCAGTAGCACGACGCCGACCAGCGCGATCACGATCAACAGGTGAATGACGATGAGAACGTTCTGCATGGCACTCGAAATGGGTATGGCGCGGGCGCCTGCCAAGATGGCGGCATCCCGCGGATCGGCGCTGCCCATAGCATGGGCTTTCCGCCCATGCCACCCGCGAATTTGATCTCGTTGCTCAGATCAGGCGCAGGCGCGCGCGATCGCCAGGAAATCCTCGGCCTTGAGGCTGGCGCCGCCGACGAGCGCGCCGTCGACATTGGCGACGTTCATCAGCTCGGCCGCATTGCTCGGCTTGACCGAGCCGCCATAGAGCAGCCTGACCCCGGCGGCCGTGGCCTTGCCGAGGATGCGCCCGAGCTCGGCTCGGATCGCCTCGTGCATCTCGGCGACATCGGCTGCGGTCGGGGTCAGGCCGGTGCCGATCGCCCAGACCGGCTCATAGGCGACGACCAGCGAAGCCGCCGTCGTGCCCTCGGGCACCGAGCCGCGCAGCTGCTTCTTGACCACAGCGAGCGCCTTGCCAGCCTCGCGCTCGTCCCTGGTTTCGCCGACGCAGACGATCGGGGTCAGCCCGGCCACCAGCGCCGCCTCGGCCTTGGCCTTCACCTGCGCATTGCTTTCGTCATGCAGGGTGCGGCGCTCGGAATGGCCGACGATCGCATAGGTCGCGCCGGCATCGACCAGCATCGGCGCCGAGACCTCGCCAGTATAGGCGCCGCTGGCATGGGCGCTGCAATCCTGTCCGCCGGTGGCGATGCGCGAGCCGATCAGCGAAGCGCTCAATGTGAACAACAGCGTCGCGGGCGGGCAGATGGCGAGGTCGACGGCGCGCCGCAAGGCGATTTCGGCGCCCTTGGCGACCTCGGCCGCGATGGCGAGATCCGCCTTCAGCCCGTTCATCTTCCAGTTGCCCGCCACCAGCGGCTTGATCGTTCGCGTCACGGTTGCTCTCCAAATCTTGTCCGTTCGGCTCTAGCAATGCTGTCACATGATCGCAATCAAGGCGGTTGGCAGCGATTGCCGGAAGGCGTCGCTCTTCCTATAAGCGGCGCGCAGCGGCACGGCCGCGAGAGGATTAGGAAGACAAGACCATGATGATGCAGGGCATCCGCAAGGCGGGGCAGAGCTTGATCGGCAAGCTCATCATCGCCGTGATGTTCGGCTTCCTGATCATCTCCTTCGCGATCTGGGGCATCGGCGACATCTTCCGCGGCTATGGCCGCAACGCTGTCGCCGTCGTCGGCAAGACCGAGATCGGCCTCGAGCAGGTCCGCACCGCTTATCAGAATGAGATTCAGCAGCTTCAGCGTCAGCAGCGCCGCCAGATCAGCCCCGATCTGGCGCGGGCGCTCGGCCTCGACCAGCGTGTGCTCTCGCGCCTCGTCACCGACGCGGCGCTCGACCAGACCGCGACCAAGATGGGCCTCGCCGTCTCCGACGAGACGGTGCGCGACATCCTCTTCGCCGACCCGAATCTGAAGAACGCCGCCGGCCAGTTCGATCCCGCCCGCTTCAACGAATTGCTGCGCGCGATCGGCATGAACGAACAGCAGTTCGTGCGCGAGCAGCGCGCCGCGACGATGCGCCAGGAGCTCGCGGAGATGGTGGTCGGCGCCGTCAGCGCGCCGGTCGCGCTCCAGGAACTCGGCCACCGCCTGCGCCATGAGCAGCGCGAGATCGGCTACATCACCCTGCCCGAAAGCGCCGCCGGCGAAATCGCCGCCCCGGCCGACGACGTGCTGCGCAAGTATTTCGACGAGCGCAAGGCCGCCTTCCGCGCTCCCGAATACCGCACCGCCAATGTGCTCGCCCTGACCGCCGCTGCCCTCGCCGATCCCGCCAAGGTCAGCGATGCCGACGCCCGCGCCCGCTACGAACAGATCAAGACCCAGCGCTTCGGCTCGCCCGAGCGCCGCACCGTCCAGCAGATCGGCTTCCCCTCGGTCGAGGAAGCCAAGGCCGCCAAGGCCAGGATCGATGCCGGCGAGACCTTCGAGGCGGTCGGCGCCAGCCGCAATGTCGCCGAGGCCGACCTGACGCTCGGTACCTTCACCCGTGAGGGCCTGTTCGACCCGGCCGTGCGCGACGCCGCCTTCGCTTTGGCACAGGGCGCGGTCAGCGAGCCCGTGCAGGGCGGATTCGGCGTCGTCCTGCTGCGCGTGCCGACGATCGAGGCCGCCCGGCTCAAGAGCTTCGAGGAGGTCGCCGACGAGGTCCGCCGCGACGTCGCGACGAGCCGCGCCGGCGAGCAGATGACCGAGCTGCACGACAAGATCGAGGACCAGCGCGCCTCGGCCAAGCCGCTGCCCGAGATCGCCAAGGAGTTCGGCCTCGCGCTGCGGACTTTCGGCCCGGCCGATTCCCGCCTCGGCAAGGCCGACGGGACGCAGGAACCCGCCCTTCCTGGCGGCGACGCAACGCAGCAGGCGATCTTCCGCTCCGATATCGGCGTCGACAACGAGGCGATCCGCCTGCCGAACAATGGCGGTTATGTCTGGTACGATGTGAGCAAGATCGACCCGCCGCGTGAGCGCAGCTTCGACGAGGTCAAGGCCGAGGTCGAAAAGCAATGGCGCGCCGATGAGGTCGCCTCCCGCCTCGCGGCCCAGGCGCGCGAGATCGTGCAGAAGCTCGACGCCGGCGAGAAGCTCGATGCGATCGCCTTCGCCCAGGGCCTCGCCTATGAGGATGCGACGCTCGGCCGCCAGGACCAGAGCGCTGCCCTGCCGGGCAATGTCGTCTCGCTGGTCTTCGGCACGCCGGCCGGCAAAGCCGGTTCGGCCGCGGTCGACAATGCCGGCCGTGTCGTCTTCCAGGTCAAGGCGGCAACGGTCGGCCCCTATGCCCGCACCACCGAGGATGCCGAGAACTTCGTGCGCCTGCTGGCCAACAGCATCAGCGAGGACCTGCTTGCCCAATATGTCGGCAAGCTGCAGAACGACCTCGGCGTCCAAGTGAACCAGGCGGCGCTGCGTAACGCCACCGGTGGCCAGAACTGAAGCTAAGGCGCATGGATCCGGCCGCCGATTTCGCCCGCTTCGCTGCCGCCTACGCGGCCGGCGAGCCGCAATTGCTGACGCTGTCGCTGGTCGGCGATTGCGAGACGCCGGTCGCCGCCTTCCTCAAGCTGCGCCACGCTTATGGAGGTCCGGCCTTCCTCCTCGAATCCGTCGAGGGCGGCGCCGTGCGCGGCCGCTACTCGATGATCGGGCTCGATCCGGACCTGATCTGGCGCTGCCATCGCGGACAGGCCTCGCTCCGCCGCCTCGCCCAGGACGAGGAGTTCGTTGCCGATCCGCGCCCGGCCTTCGAGTCGCTGCGCGCCCTGCTCGCTGAGAGTGCCATCCCCGATCGCGACGGCCTGCCGCCTATGGCCGCCGGTGTCTTCGGCTATCTCGGCTACGACATGGTGCGCTTGATGGAGCGCCTGCCGGAAGCGAAAGCCACCGGCCCCGGCGTGCCCGACGCGATCCTGACCCGCCCGACGCTGATGGTCGTGTTCGATTCGATCCGCGACGAGATCACGGTGGTGACGCCGGTGCGCCCGCTGGCGAACGTCCCGGCTCGCGCGGCGCATGAACGGGCGCAGGAGCGGCTGGACGCGGTGGTACGGGCGCTCGAAGGCCCCCTGCCCGACGAAGCCGGCATCGACATTGCGGCGATCCCGCATCCGGAATCCACCTCGAACACCAGCGAGGCCGAGTTCCACGCGATGGTCGCGACGGCGCAGGAATATGTCCGTGCCGGCGACATCTTCCAGGTCGTGCTCTCCCAGCGCTTCGAAGCGCCGTTCGAATTGCCGCCCTTCGCGCTTTACAGGGCGCTGCGGCGGGTCAATCCGGCGCCCTTTCTCTGCTATCTTGATTTCGAGGCCTTCCAGATCGTCTGCTCGAGCCCCGAGATTCTGGTCCGGCTGCGCGACGGCAAGGTCACCATCCGGCCGATCGCCGGCACGCGCCCGCGCGGCGCAACGCCCGCTGCCGACGAGGCTCTCGCCGACGAATTGCTGGCCGATCCCAAGGAGCGGGCCGAGCATCTGATGCTGCTCGACCTAGGCCGCAACGATGTCGGCCGGGTCGCGGAGATCGGCAGCGTCAATGTCACCGATTCCTTCTTCATCGAGCGCTACAGCCAGGTGATGCACATCGTCTCGAACGTCGAGGGACGCATCTCCGGCGAGCACGACGCGCTCTCGGCCCTCGCTGCCGGCTTCCCTGCCGGCACCGTCTCAGGCGCGCCGAAGGTGCGCGCCATGGAGATCATCGACGAGCTGGAGAAGGATGGGCGCGGCGCCTATGGCGGCTGCATCGGCTATTTCGGCGCCAATGGCGAGATGGACACCTGCATCGTTCTGCGCACGGCGGTCGTCCAGGACGGCCGCATGCAGGTCCAGGCCGGCGCCGGCATCGTCTACGATTCGAACCCGGCCTCCGAACAGCTCGAATGCATCAACAAGGCGAAAGCCCTGTTCAAGGCGGCCGAAGAGGCCGTGCGCTTCGCCGCCCGTAGCCGGCGAGGCCAATGATCCTGTAGCAATAGCCTGCATACGCGCACCCCGAAGACGCATGTCCGCTCACTTGCGCGGCGTGTTTTGGCCCGCGCATATTGCCGGTAGTCGAGATCGCCGCTCACTAGCCTCAGGGTTGTCGTGGGTGGCCACTCAGCAATCAGAACCGGCCCTGCCCGCTCGCGCGGATGCCTGACGCGGACAGACAGGGCTCGGCGACAAATGGAGAGGAAACCATGCGTTTGCGCGCAACCATGATCGGCAGCGGTCTTGCCCTGGCGCTTCTGGCCGGCACGGCCGCCATCGCCCAGCAGACCCAGAAGGTGACGGTCGCCGTCACCGCCATCGTCGAGCACCCGGCGCTCGACGCCGCCCGCGACGGCGTCAAGAAGGCGCTGGAGGAGGCCGGCTACAAGGAGGGTACCAACCTGACCTTCCGCTATGAATCGGCGCAGGGCTCGCCGGCGACGGCAGCCCAGATCGCCCAGAAATTCGCTGGCGAGAACCCGAACGTGATCGTCGCGATCGCGACCCCTTCGGCCCAGGCGATGGTCACGGCAACGCAGACGATTCCCGTCGTCTTCACCGCCGTGACCGACCCGGTCGCCGCCCAGATCGTCAAGGACAGGCAGGCGCCCGGCGGCAACGTCACCGGCATTTCCGACTTCTCGCCGCTGGAGGCCCAGTTCGACCTGATCAAGGAGCTGGTGCCCTCGGCGAAGAAGATTGGCATCGTCTACAATCCCGGCGAGGCCAACAGTGTCGCGCTGCTCAATGCCGTGAAGGCGCTGGCGCCAGCCCGCAACCTCCAGATCGTCGAGGCCTCGGCCGGCCGCACCGCCGATGTTTCCGGCGCAGCGCAGAATCTCGTTGGCAAGGTCGACGCAATCTACCTGCCGACCGACAACACCATCATCTCGGCGCTCGGCACCGTGCTCGCCGTCGGCACCGACAACAAGCTGCCGGTCTTCACCGGTGACACCGAGTCAGTCCAGAAGGGCTCGGTCGCCTCGATCGGCTTCGACTATTTCCAGGTCGGCGTCGAGACCGGCGCTGTGGTCGTGCGCGTCCTCAAGGGCGAGAAGCCCGGCACGATCCCGGTCAAGAACGCCAGCGGCAGCAACCTCGTCATCAACGCCAAGGCGGCCGCCGCCATGGGCGTGACGATCCCGGCGGCCGTGCAGGCCCGCGCCAAGCAGGTGATCAACTGATCTGAGGCGCGGCAGCGTTCCCACGCCGCCGCGGCCGGCCGCCTAATCTTTCCGGAACAGAGCAAGCAGGGCGACCGATGAGTCTCATCGCCACCCTGGGCGCCATCGAGATCGGACTGGTGTTCGCTCTCTTAGCGCTCGGCGTCTACATCACCTTCCGCGTCCTCGACTTTCCCGACCTCACGGTCGACGGCACCTTGCCGCTCGGCGCCGCCGTCGCGGCGGCGATGATCGCAGGTGGCGTCAATCCGGTCTTTGCCACGCTGGCGGCGATCGTCGCCGGCTGCCTCGCCGGCACGGTCACCGCCTGGCTCAACATTCGCTTTTCCATCCTGCATCTGCTCGCCGGCATCCTGACGATGACGGCGCTCTTCTCGATCAATCTGCGGGTGATGGGCGTGCCCAATATCCCGCTGATGAACCGGCCGACGGTGATCGACTTCTTCGCCTGGCTGAACCCGCTGATTGCCGCGACCGGGCTGCCCGCCCGCCCGACCTTGCGGGTGCTCGCGCTACTGATCATCGTCACCGTGATCGCCGCTTTGCTCGCCCGCTTCCTCAAGACCGAGTTCGGCCTTGCGATGCGCGCCACCGGCGCCAATCCGCGCATGGCGCGGGCGCAGGGCATCCGCACCGACATGCACGTCTATGTCGGCGTCGCCCTCTCCAACGGCCTCGTCGCTTTGGCCGGCGCGCTGTTCGCGCAGACAGCGGGCTTCGCCGATGTCAGCATCGGCACCGGCACGATCATCGCCGGCCTCGCCGCGGTCATCCTCGGCGAGACGATCTTCCGCACGAAGTCGATCGTCGTCGCGGTCTTCTCCTGCCTGATCGGCGCCATCGCCTACCGACTCGCCATCGCGCTCGCGCTGAATGCCGGCTGGCTCGGCCTGCGCGCCTCCGATCTCAATCTCGTCACGGCCGTGCTGGTCGGCATCGCCCTGATGCTGCCTGGCGTCGCCAATCCGCTGCGCAGCCTGTTCAAGCGGAGCGCGCCATGATCAGCGTCCGGGATGTCCATGTCACCTTCGGGCGCGGCACGCCGCTGGAGAACCGGGCGCTGCGCGGTCTCGACCTGACCGTGGCCGATGGCGAGTTCATCACCGTCATCGGCTCGAACGGCGCCGGCAAGTCGACGCTGCTCAACGTCCTCAGCGGCGACGCCCGGGCCGAGCGCGGCACGGTCGAGGTCGACGGCATCGACGTGACGCGCTGGCCGACGCCGAAGCGCGCCAGCCTGATCGCGCGCGTCTTCCAGGACCCGATGGCCGGCACCTGCGAGCGCCTGACCATCGAGGAGAACATGGCGCTGGCCCAGGCGCGCGGTCGCACCCGTGGCCTCGGCGCGGCGCTCGACCGCTCGCGCCGCTCCCTGTTTCGCGACAAGCTGGCGATGCTTGGCCTCGGCCTCGAGAATCGCCTCGGCGATTCGATGGGTCTGCTCTCGGGCGGGCAGCGTCAGGCGGTCAGCCTGCTGATGTCGACGCTGGCGGGAACCAAGACCCTGCTGCTCGACGAGCACACCGCCGCGCTCGACCCGCGCACCGCCGCCTTCGTGCTCGACCTGACCCGGCGCATCGTCGACGAGCAGAAGCTGACCGCGCTGATGGTCACCCATTCGATGCGCGACGCGCTCGACCATGGCAGCCGCACCGTGATGCTGCACGAGGGCAAGGTCGTCTTCGACATCGCCGGCGAACGCCGCAAGGCGATGGACGTTCCCGACTTGCTGCGCCTGTTCAAGCAGGTACGCGGCGAGGAACTCTCCGACGATAGCCTGCTGCTGAGCTGAAGCATCCGCTGTCATTCCGGGGCGCCGCGGAGCGGCGAGCCCGGAATCCATGAACACGACATCGCTCCAGTTCGTCATGCTCGCCCCTGTGGCGAGCATCCACGTC
>JAESGH010000244.1_pt1 | contig 89587 bp, 72 predicted proteins | sample 9269641 | NCBI WGS metagenome assembly JAESGH01 (sample SAMN14515345, study PRJNA621665) | algae metagenome | isolation source: Phormidium tanganyikae FI6-MK23 and co-occurring heterotrophs from granitic... | place: USA: Fort Irwin, California | collected 1998-05-24 | reverse complement strand
TTGCCACAGTAATCAATAATGCTGCTCAATCGGGAGCATTGGGTTCAGGCGGATATGTTTTTGGTTCCAGCGTTTTTGCCGGAGATGGGCAAGCAGCACCAATAGCACAGGTCTCAGAAAACATCGCCTATAACCGGGTTCTTTCTGCAACAGAACTTCAACGAGTACAGACATACCTGGCTATAAAAACAGGTGTTACCTTAAATCAGAACCATCTTTTATCAGATGGCACTACCATTGCGTGGGATGCCACAGCCAATAGCAGTTATGCTAATAACATTGCGGGTATCGGCCGTGATGATTTATCGGCACTGTACCAAAAGCAGTCCCAAAGTGTAAACACCGGCTCTCAGGTAGTAATGGCACTGGGTACAGTTGCAACTACTAACCAAGCCAATGCCAACACGATTACTTCCGATAAACAATTCTTTATCTGGGGCGATGACAATGGTTCATTAACAACCATGGCCAGTACAGGTAACAGTACTTACACTTACCGCTTCACCCGCGTTTGGAAAACGCAGAACACTGGAAGCTTTGCACAGAATATGACGGTGTATTATCCGGTGAGTGCGTTTGGAAACGCATTGCCTGCAACGGTAGCATTACTATACGGTACATCTGCCGCATCATTAAGCAACGGAACAGCATCTGCTATCGCACAAAGCAGCACCACTACCATTAATGGAGCAAGCTACTATGTATTTACCGTACCATCTGCGCAGGTTGCCAATATGCAGTTTTTCTCATTTGCAGGAACGCAAACAGCTCCGGGCGGGGTTACGGGTACATCTCTTTGGTTAAAATCAGATGCAGGTACAAATACCACCACCAATGGAGGAACTGTTACAGCGTGGAATGATCAAAGTGGAAATAACAAAAATTTTTCTAATGCTGCTGGTACTGTTTTGTATCAAACACCATTAAGTAATAATAAATTTAATTTTAATCCTTCCCTCAACTTTAGCACCACGGCTACTTCGTTGAGCTCTTCAAGTTCTTTATTTCCTGCTTCACCCGTTTCCAGTGCTACATTATTTGGTGTGTCTAATACAGATGGATTCATATCATTAAGAGTAAATAATAGTTCAGAAACAAATGGATTCGCATTTTATGACTATCCTATATTTGGAGCAAACTTTATCTTTGCCCGTCCCAATTTTAGTAGTTCAGTTAGTGCCTCTGACACAAGTGTTTCGGGTAATATCGGTCGAATCTCTATAGGATCTCTTATAAGTGGCACCTCAGTTAGTGTTTCAGTTAATGGAGGAGGTGCAACTAGCTCAGCCGGTGCTTATTCAACCAATACCGGAGGAATGACGATTGGTTCTAACACCTGGGCTGGTGGAGATGACCCCGGTATTATCGGAAATACTACTGAAACGATTGCTTATACACAGCTTCTTACGCTCATAGAACAACAAAGAGTAAATACGTATTTAGCAGTCAAATATGGTATCACATTATCAAGGAATAATGATGGGGATGGCACTTCCGGAGAAGTTATATCGGGTAGTATTCTTGAAGGAGATTATGTTGCTTCAAACGGTACAACAAGAATCTGGAATTCTGATGCTACTTATCAGAATAACATTGCAGGTATTGGGCGTGATGATTTATCGGCACTGTACCAAAAGCAGAGCCAAAGTGTGAACAGCGGTTCCCATGTGGTAATGGCTTTAGGCACTGCTGCAGTGAGCAACCAGGCCAATGCGAACACCATCCCTACGGATAAACAATTCTTTATCTGGGGCGATGACAGTGGTTCATTAACAACCATGGCCAGTACAGGTAACAGTACTTACAATTATCGCTTCACCCGCGTTTGGAAAACGCAGAACACCGGAAGCTTTGCACAGAATATGACGGTGTATTATCCAGTGAGTGCCTTTGGAAACGCATTGCCTGCAACAGTAGCATTACTATACGGTACATCTGCCGCATCATTAAGCAACGGAACAGCATCTGCTATCGCACAAAGCAGCACCACTACCATTAATGGAGCAAGCTATTATGTATTTACCGTACCTTCTGCGCAGGTTGCCAATATGCAGTTCTTCTCCTTTGCAGGAACGCAAACAGCTCCGGGAGGGGTAATGACAAACCTTACGCTATGGTTAAAAGGTGATGCAGGTACAAGCACAACTACTGATGGGGCAACAGTATCAACATGGGCCAATAGTGTAAACGCAGATGTGAATGATGGAGGGGTATCTCCCACTTATGCTGCCGTCGGAGCGAACTTTAACCCTGCTATAGTATTCAATGGATCAAATAATTTCCTACGTTACGATAATGTGTCGGACTGGGGATTAACGGGTACCAATAATTTTAATATCTATAGCGTTGTGAAGCAAGATGTACAAATTGCGAATAATACAATTATATCTGCTAATCCTTTAACGGGTACATTCCAATATGTTTTAAATAATAATACTCAGAAAATAGCGAATCAAAATTCATCATTTATTTTCTCTGGTTCTACAAGTATTGGAATACTACCTAATATGCTTCAAGTCAAACGTAATGGCAGTACTTTCCAGAGTGTCAATAATGGAATTAATGATGCTACCGGAACATCTTCGTTTAATTTCCCAGCCACTGCAACCTCCATGCGAATAGGTTCCCGGGCTGATGGTTCACAAGTTTTTGATGGCAATATGTCAGAGATTATAGTGTATGGCAATACTGCAAATACATCAACTGAAGAGAATCGGATCCAATCCTACCTAAGTATAAAGTACGGTACTACTTTTGGTTCAACTGCAACGCCTATTGATTATTTATTATCAGATGGTACTACAAAAATGTGGGATGCTACGGCAAATGCTGCTTACCAAAATAACATTGCCGGTATCGGGCGTGATGATTTATCGGCACTGTACCAAAAGCAGTCCCAAAGTGTAAACACCGGCTCTCAGGTAGTAATGGCACTGGGTACAGTTGCAACTACTAACCAGGCCAATGCCAACACGATTACTTCCAATAAGCAATTCTTTATCTGGGGTGATGATAATGGTTCATTGACTACCCAGGTAACCACCGGTAACAGTACGTATACTTACCGCTTCACCCGCGTTTGGAAAGCGCAGAATACCGGAAGTTTTGCAGAGAATATGACGGTTTATTATCCGGTGAGTGCTTTTGGAAATGCATTGTCAACTACCGTAGCTTTATTATATGGTACTTCTGCTGCCTCGTTAAGCAATGGTACAGCCTCTGCTATAGCACAGAGTGGCACCACTACAATTAATGGTACTAGTTACTATGTCTTTACTGTTCCTTCTGCGCAGATTTCCAATATGCAGTTCTTCTCCTTTGCAGGAACGCAAACGGCTCCGGGCGGGGTAAGCGGTGAAAACTTATGGTTGAGAGCGAATGCAGGTACCAATACCACTATCAATGGTGGTGCTATAACTACCTGGAACGATCAGGCAGGTAATGCAGCCATCACCGGCCAGCCTACTAAAGTAGGAGCTGGTAGCATAACTTATGCTACAAGCAGTATGAACTTCAACCCGACAATTAATTTCGACGGTACATCAGGTACGGAAATGACTGGGACTACCAGCAGTGCTTCTACCTGGAGCGGTGCGCTTACAATATATGGCATAGCCAGGATGAATAATGCGGGCAATATTGCATCCATATTTGCTTCTAATTCCAAAGGACTGATGTATACAGGTAATAACTATTATGTAGATGGTGCCGGTTGCCAGTCTGCCGCCACAGGCACGGTAACTACAGGTACCAACAACCTGGCAATGGTATCTTATAATGCTGACAATCCAACTACAGCTTCTCAGTCGTTCCTGAATGGCCAATATAAGGCAAATCATACGATAGGTGGTTGTACAACTACTGTGGGTACAGGCTTCGAAATAGGCGGGCGTGTATTTGGCGGTCAGCCAACACGAATTGTAAATGGATCTATTCCGGAAGTGATAGTGTATAATACTCAACATACGGGCAATAACCTATCACGTTTGGCCATTGAATCGTATCTGGGTATTAAATATGGATTAACCCTCACGGCAGACAACAATAACAACAGTACGCTGAACGAAGTTATTTCCGGTTTGATACGTGAAGGCGATTATATAGCTACAGATAATACGGTAACATGGAGCGGTTTATCAAATGCCTCTTATAAGAATAACATCGCCGGTATCGGCCGTGATGATTTGACAGCACTATACCAAAAGCAGTCTCAAAGTGTAAACAGCGGTTCCCAGGTAGTAATGGCTTTAGGTACTGTTGCAGCCAGCAACCAGGCCAATGCCAACACGATCCCTACGGATAAGCAATTCTTCATCTGGGGGGACGACAATGGTTCGCTAAGCAATATTGTAGCCACAAGCAATACTATTTATCCGTATCGCTTTACCCGTATCTGGAAAACACAAAATACAGGCAGCTTCGCACAGAACAGTACCGTATACTACCCGGTGAGCACATTCGGTAACGCACAGGCATCTACCATAGCGTTATTGTACGGCACATCCGCAGCTTCGCTAAGCAACGGTACAGCCACCGCTATAGCGCAAAGCGGCACTACTACCATCAATGGTGTAAACTACTATGTGTTTACGGTACCATCCGGACAAATATCTAATATGCAGTTCTTCTCGTTCACGGGTACCATTACTAGTCCGGGTGGAGTCTTACGTGAATCATTATGGTATAAAGCAGATGCCGGTGTTAACACTTCAGGCTCAAATGTGACCCAATGGGATAATTATTCGGGTTCAGGATTATATCATCAGGTTTTGGAAACGGGTACCCCTGTCTATAATACTACAAGCAGCCTGGTAAACTATAATCCGAGTGTAAGGTTTACTGCTATTGATGCTCTACATGCACTCTCGGTTCCGGTAAATGTGGTTACCAGCGGATCTTCACCGTATAATACTTCTCAATATATTGTTTACCGCAGTACTACGGGAGGAAACAATGCATTATATTATCATTCTCCGGGCGGACTGGCTACTTGGAATATCGGTGCGAGAACGAGTGGTTTTACAGTAATTACTAACAAGGGAAACACTGGAGTTCCTGCACCAACTGCCGGTATCGGACGTTTGCAGGCAGTTGACGGAGATAATGTTTCCGGGGCTACTTACATTAACGGCGTCCAGCAATCCACTACTTGGACGGGAACGGAAACGGAAACAGGTACCCAACCGCTAACGTTTGGGTATTCAGATGCCGATGTGGCGGAATTTATTGTTTACAATTCCGCTCAGGGTACTAATCGTAATCGTATTGAGACTTATTTAGGGTTAAAATATGGCTTAACAATAGGCCATAATTATCTTGTCTCTGACGGATCAACGGTATGGGATGCCGCATCGAATAGCAGTTATGCTAATAACATCGCGGGTATCGGTCGTGATGATTTATCGGCACTGTACCAAAAGCAGAGCCAAAGCGTGAACAGCGGTTCCCATGTGGTAATGGCTTTAGGTACTGCTGCAGTGAGCAACCAGGCCAATGCGAACACCATCCCTACGGATAAACAATTCTTTATCTGGGGTGATGACAACGGTTCGCTAAGCACCTTTGTTTCAACAGGCAATATCACGTACCCAAGCCGTTTTATAAGAATTTGGAAAACGCAGAACACGGGAACTTTTGCCCAGAATATGACGGTATATTACCCTGTGAGTGCCTTCGGGACCAGTCTGGCTTCATATGTAGGTATTATCTATGGAAGCACTACCACCTCGCTGAGCAACGGCTCTGCATCGGTAATCCCTCAAAGCGGTACCACAACCATTAACGGGGTAAGCTATTACATCTTTACGGTTCCTTCAGGGCAGGTTTCAGGAATGCAGTTCTTCTCCTTTACCGGCAATTCCATATGTTATAAACCAGGTGTTACGGTAGGAACTACGCTGGATACGAAACACGGAATTACTTCCCTGAGCCGTGCCGGAACATCAGGAGACAACTGGCCAATGGTACGCAAAGGAGCATGGACCGTTCTGGAATCCAAAACCAAAGGATTTGTTATCAACCGGCTTACTGCCGCCCAAATAGCTGCAATACCACCGGCAAACCTTGTAGAAGGAATGATGGTGTACGATACCACTAACAATTGCATGAAAGTGTACACCAGCACAGATGGCGGTACCACCTTCAATTGGCAATGTATCACCACCCAGACCTGTCCGGATTAAATTAATGTTTAATTGTTATCAGAACTCAGGGAGCCTGTAAGAGCAGAGCTCCCGCGGTTCGGATACTATGAAAAATTTACTATGAAAAAGTTTATTATATTATATTCTCTGCTTACCGCCATGTTGGGAACAGCCCAGGTGGCAATAGGAAAGACCTCGGTTACCAATTCTTCGGTATCGCTGGAGTTTGGGAATGAGGACAGGGGGCTTGTCCTTCCCTGGGTAACCTCAGCGGCTTCGGTTACGGGAGCAGTTGACGGGACGTTTATCTATGATATTTCAGATAAGAAAGTGAAATACCGAAATAATGGAAGCTGGGTAGACCTTAGTGTTGATGCTACAGGAGTGGTGAACACTACTTTGCAGGACACCAAGACAGAGCAGTCCGGTGCAAAGGTAGCCATCGGCAGCAATGCGGCAACGGATACCACCCCAGGAATCCTCGTACTTACCGACACCAATAAGGCATTTGTATTGCCAAAAGTAGCCAGTCCGCACCTGAATATTATTAATCCGGCGGCGGGAATGATGGCTTATGATACGGTAAAGAGACAGATTGCCGTTTTCAACGGTACGGTCTGGTCCTTCTGGAAACCTTAAATGTTTAGATATTGCCACGGATTCTGTAAAGATGAAGTGGCAATTTTAAATGTAAAAACACCTTTTTAAAATCAAAAACAAATGGCAAAACAGCCATATTTGACAGACTTCTACGGTACAGTAAAAATAATGCCCTTTACCAGCTAGTTTATACCACTGGTAAAACATTTAACTGTAACGTATTCCCAAAGATTCTTTAGACACTTTTGATGACAACACCCGGTAATGATACAGCGGGTGTTTTTATTTAACCTGAGTTAAGATGAATGGAAAAAAATTTCTTCTAAACGCTAGGATTTAAGAAAAGACGATGATCATTAGCCCCGATCGCAGCAATTGTCTGAGCTCATTTTTTTATTTTGGTTTGCGGCGGCTTTGCCGCCGCAAACCAAAATAAAAAAATAGCGAGTGCGAAGAGCGGGAGTAAGCTCTTAACAATGAGTTTTATAAATAGAAAAAGTCCCATAAGATATGAGACTTTCTGATGGATATGTAAAATTTCTTAATAATCTACGTTTGATGTTTCTTCACCGATGTTCCAGGTTAATCCGAAACGTAGGGTATTATCCAATGCCGTATTGATTTTGGATACATTGATCAGATACGAGATGTCCAGACCGAAAGATCGGTATTTTAATCCGATACCTGCTGTAGCAAACTGTCTTGCTCCCTGTTCTTCACTTTCATGGAAGTAACCTGTTCTAACAGAAAATGCGTTGTCATAAGAATATTCCAAAGCCCCACTCATCATGATCGAGTTTGGATTTTTAAAGGATTTTCCTATACCAGCAATTGGTCCCACGTTTGGAACTTCATATATAGGTTGTCTTGTATTAGGATCTGTTCCTACATATTCTGATCCCGGAACTAAGATTTTAGAACCTTCAAAGCTAATGCCTACTCTGTTCATATCATCGAGATACATGTCATAACCAACCCCTAATCTAGCCATGGTAGGAAGATAAGATCTTGACTCTTCGTTTCCTGTGTAATCTAATTTTGGACCTACGTTCTGAATCGCAAAACCTGCATTGATTTTTCCGTCCATCCCTCCTAAACTCGAAAATCTAGGGGAAGTATAGTATGCTGAAACATCTACTGCAAAAGAGTTAGCGGCTTTTAATGTCGTATCCGTATTGAATCCACCGGCTAAGTCTGAACGGATGAATCTACCAGTAACAGCACCAGAGAATGAGTCAGAAAGTTTCAAAGCATAAGCAACGTCAATTGAGAATTCGTTTGGCTTGGAAGTACCTAATGAAGTTACTTCATTTCCTACTAACTGAGTAAGATCTACTTCCCCCATATTGAAGTAATAGATACTTGCTGAAATGGTAGACCGCTCTTCCTGCCCTAAAAATTTATGAAATGCTCCATACAATAAAAACACATCATTGGTAAGTTTCCCCATGTATGGAGTGTAGTTTAATCCCACGGAAGAACTTGTTCTGCTGAAAGGATATTTTGCGGCATTCCAAAATTGAGAAAACGCATCTGGAGAGGTAACGACCCCCTGGTCTCCCATACCTCCAGATCTTGCATCTGGTGCGATTCTTAAGAAAGGAGCTCCGGTTAATACAGGTCTTACAAGGCTTAAATCTTGCGAATAGCCTAAAAAGCCAGCACTTAACCCAAATCCTAAAAGCAGTTTAGTAGTTAAATTCATATGTTGTCTTTTATATATTATCAGTTTTTCGTTGATATTATTATTGTTATTGTTTTAAAATTATTTCAAAAGTACCATTTTTTCTACAGCTGTAGCACTTCCTTTGCATTTTTCTTGATTTTGGCTTTTTGCAAATATCTTAAAAATATACGTACCTTTTGCTACTGTGGCACCAAAATCGTCTCTTCCGTCCCATTCTATTGCCTGACGTGGTGTCCTAAAGCCCTGCAGGAAGGGTTCTGCAACTACCGGTTGGCTTAAAGTTCTTACCAGTTTTCCTGTAATGGTATAAATCTGAACATTCACATCAAGAATATCATCACAGTTATGCTCAAACTGAACATATGTCTTGTTGGTAAACGGGTTTGGCCAGTTTAACGGTCTGTTGATCACAAGATGCTGATCTGCTTCATCCTTAACTTCAAAATTTAACGTTGCAGTTGTAGAATTATTGTTTATATCCCAAACTTTAAATGTCAATTGATGCTGTCCTATAGAAAGGTTCCTGAAAGGGTAGGTTACGTTTCCTTTTTGATAGTCTGCCAAACTTGGGTTAAGGCATCCGTTTCCTTCTCCGGAAGCAAAAAAGTCATTCAGTACAACGGTATTGATAATTTGGCCATCCAAATATACAGTAATATCGTGACCGATACCAGACCCTGTTGAATTAATTCCGGTATCATCTGTAATACATGCGAGAAGCATCGGATTCTGATCTGTAATACCACCTTCGGCAAAGTTGGTGTTGTTCATATAAAGCTTCACTTTTGGAGGTTCATTATCATTAATTCCGTTCGGGTTGATATCTCCTACCTGTACTGCCTGATTATTAAATACATCGCTTGCTTTATTATCTGCGTACCCCAGGATTCTTCCTTGTCCAACAGCATAATTAATATCTTTAGGCACATAAAATTCTACCGTGAATACACCGTTTACGGCCATTCCCGAAGCTTTTACAATGGCACTTCCTTCTTCCGTATATTGGAGAACAGGGGTTAATCCGCCATCATTATTTAATGTGGTTTTATTTAGTTTTTTATCAAATATATTAATGACAACACGTCCGTTGAAAGTAGTATTAGTCGTTCCGTTCGGATTATTAATATGTCCTGTAACTTTCACAAAATCTAACCCTCTGATGAGTCCCGGAACCGGTGTTTCGATATTATCAATTACCAGCAATCGTTTTGGCCTGCTCAGTTTCATGGCAGGATCACCAAGAAAATTAACCTTTAGGTGGTCTGTTGCTGCACCTTTCTGCTTTTTGGCATTGAGATGGGCAACTCCGAGTGATTCAAAATCATCATTATTCAGTTTAAAAATATTCTGGGTATAAAGATTGGTAAAATCCACTCCGTATCCTACACCAATAGCACGGCTTGAAGTAATCATAGTTGCGGGGCCGCCCTGTTTTAATTTAAGGAATTGTTCACCTGCCGAAGACGTATCGGGTTCGTCCCAAAGTGTAAATTCACAGGTAATGGTTGATACAAAAGGAAATCTGCTGTATACATTGGAGAAATTGTTGGCATTCTGAACTTCAGATAAAGTTAAAACTCTTTCCTGAGCCCATCCATTGATTCCTCCGTGTCCGAAATAGAACATATACAGACTGTTCCCGATATCGTTTGAAATAGCTTGGTTTACCTGAGGATACCTTTGTCCACCCGCGGTACTCTGTGCCTGAAAAGCATCCAGATAAAGTTTTCTCACGTTATATTCTTTGAGTAACTGCGTAGGCTGCTCAAAAACAGTGGCCAAAGAATTATTCATAACCGTATGGAAAGGTGTTCCACCGTCATTATCGTCATCCACAATAAAATCAAGCTTCATTTTCCATTCTCCGAATGGGGTAGACTGTCCTGATAAGCTGTTGTAATAAGCCAGCACTTTGTCCATCATATTGGCTGCTTCTGTTACGTTTGCTGCAGGAAGTCTGCCGACAGGAAGATCAGGAAGATTGTTTGTAATAAATTCTGTTGTTTGAGGCTTTGTCATTACGATATAATCATCAGTCACAAAAGATCTTATCTCATCGGAAGATTCCTCACTCTGATAGCTTATTACGACATTTGAGTTATTGGATATCCTGTTTTTAAAATCATATGAAGTATCTCCTAAAATGAATACATATTTTAATGTGCCTAAGGGAGTATTCAGTTTTGTTACAAAGTCTCTGATGGCCGTAAGATCCTTGCTTCCGCTTCCGAATTCATTAAATATTTTGTCTGTATCTACAATCTGTACATTATAATTGTTTTTTGTCTGATGGTAATTGGCTAGTCTTTGAGCCTGTCCCATCATTTCCGGAACCGTAATGATCAGATAATCCACATTCTGAAGTGCGGAAAGGTTCTGATTGTTAATACGTCCTAGAAACTGTGGAGAATAGGCGGCATCAGCCCTAAAAGCTACAAATTCATTATTAAAACTCTGGTCAGATGCTGTATAAGCGAAATTGAATGTTGTATTTCCAGCTGCTTTATTTACTCTTCTGTTGGCGTTTGTAATATCTGTTACATCCCATATTTGTTCCGCTGCAGAGGCATTTGATAAGCTAAAACCATAAGTTGTATTGCTGCCGCTCACCAATGAGTAGTCCCTGAAATTCATTTGTGATCCGTTAAAGCTGAGGTTGTCCTTGTATTGTACCTCAAGATAATCTACATAAAAATTTCCGTTGGGATTAACTGTAATATTCGGTTTTAAGTTAAATGTAATCTGATTTCCGCTCAATCCTGATATTATGCCGGAGTATCTCAACGGGAAAAACTCATTAGTACCACCGGAATTTGCAGGTGGAATAACTGTATTTGAAGGATTCTGCGTGTTGATATCAAATGACATGCTGTTTTGCTGTGATTTGTAGCCGATTACCTGTACTCTGTAGCGTATTTCATCGCCCCCCTGAATGGCTGATGCCGTCGTAAAAGTTACCGCTTTATCTGTTGTAAACGGAGTGTCTTCAACCCATAATCTTCCTACTTTCATGAGGTTTTTCTGGTCTTTATTGATGACCTGATAATTGTCAAATCTTGCGATGAGCGGAGTAGCAGGCAAATTAACATCTACCGTCTGAACTCTTTTTCCTGGACCTTTGTCAAAATTGATGTAATAATAAGCAAAGTCTTCGTAAACATTTTTTACATTTTCACTTCTGTCATTTCTGGTATCTCTTCTTTTAAATCCGTTTCCGTTGGAAGGGTTGTAGAGATTATATCCATCCGGTCCCTGTGCATAAAACAATGCATAATCACTATCATGCCACACACCGTCATCTTCTCCCACCACCTGTATTGCATTTTCCTGAAGTGCACTGTATTTTGTATCCTGATTGTACTCAGGAAGCATAATGCCTCCGTTTCCGTAGATCCTGAAGTTCTTTGGATTTACAGATGAAGGATTAATACCATTATCCTGCAAAAATTGTTTCGTAATTTTAAAAATCCCGGATTTATCAACTTTGATCTTATAAAAATTTCCGGTTGATAAAGGGTTGGCGGTGGTTCCTACTTTTAAGGTGCTTCCGAGATTGTTGGAAGCATTTGTTTCCGAAATTTCAAATGAGGACAAACGCTTTACCTGTCCTTTTTCTCTTTTAAATAATGCTACATTGATGCTTCCATAACGCTGTCCTTCCAGATTATAATACGTCACATCTTTAATTTCATAATCAGGAAGAAGGTCTTTGCTCATTTCAAACAAATCTTTTGCAGATATGTTTTCCCATACAGGATTAGAAACTTTTAACTGCTTTTCACCAACCTGTTGTTTGGTTGTTATAAAAATGTTATTTTGGCTGAATGAAAATCCCTGATTTTTAAAATTGGGAAGATTAAGTTTTGTATCACCATAATCCCGGATTTTAGAGCCGTCCCATTCTATGGAGATTCTTTGAGCCCAGAGTATTGATACGAAGCCTAATAAAAATAAAAGCGAAATTTTTTGTTTCATGTTTATTGTTGAAATTTCTGAATTACAAAATAAATGAAAATTTTATAATTAAATTGTGATACAATAAAATTAATTTGTTAACGTTTTTCAAAAAAATCAACTCTTTACTTGATTTATTGAATAATTTATTTTTTCTTTGTACTTTGAAAATATTTATATCGACTATGAAAAAACTAAAGTTGTTTTCATTAATAGCATTAAGTTCTACACTTGCATTAACCAGTTGCGGAGGATCTAATAATGGCGGCGGTACTAAAAAGTTTGTCAGCAAAACAGGTTGGAAACCAAACGAAAAACAAGGTTGGTTTTTTGCAGGAAAGCAACAAAAGCAGAAGGGTTGGCCGGGAATGGTATATGTAGAAGGTGGAACTTTTACAATGGGATTAGTGAAAGATGATGTTATGCACGATTGGAATAACTCACCGCGCAGAATGCAGGTAAGCTCTTTCTTTATCGGGGAAACTGAAATTACTAACTACGAATACCGCGAATACCTTACATGGTTGAAGTATGTATTCCCTCCAAGCGATCCAAGCTTTAAGGAAATCTACAACGGTGCATTACCGGATACCTTATTGTGGAACAACAAATTATCTAGAAATGATTACAACGAGACGTATTTCCGTTCTCCAGAGTTTGATTACTATCCGGTAGTGGGAGTATCCTGGACTCAGGCAAACAGATATTGCGAATGGTTGTCAGACAGAGCAAATGAAAAAGCTTTGATGCAGGCCGGGATTATTGCAAAGGATTTGTATATCAACGAATCTAATAATCAGGGTGGAACTGCATTCAATATGGATAAGTTCAAATCCAATGATCCTGAAATGCAGGGATATATCAATGAAAAAAGAATGCAGCAGAAAACAGGTTTAAAAACAACAAACCAAAGATTACTTGCTGCCAACAGAGCACCAAATGCTGCTATGGTAACGAAATTCAGACTTCCTACAGAAGTAGAATGGGAATATGCAGCTTTAGGTTTAGCGAAAAACAGAGAGTACAACCAATATATGGGTAAGACACCTCAAATTGAAAAATTAAGAGGTACTAAAGGAAGAGAAAGAGGAATGTTCCTTGAAAACTTCAAAATGGGTGCTGGTGATTACTCCGGTATTGCAGGTTGGAAAAACGATGGATCTGCACAGACTTCAGACGTAAGACAATTTCCTTCCAATGATTTAGGGATCTACGGTATGTACGGAAACGTATCAGAATGGACTGCAGATGTGTATAGACCAATTATTGATGAAGATTTCAGTGATTTCAACTATTACAGAGGAAATATGCCTCAGGCTATCGTGAGAAACGGGGACGGGACTTACAAAATGGTAGATGAGAACAGCATAAGATATGATACTTTGGCAGACGGAAGATTGGTTTACAAAAACCTTCCGGGTCAGTTTGAAAGAGAAACTATTGCTGATTACAGAAACTACAGAGATGGCGACAGAATGTCTTCTTTAGAGTATAGAAACGCTTCCGATTCTGCTTCTACATACGATATGTACAATTCTCCTAAATCAAGATTTATTGTAGATGGTAACGGTAGAGTTGTGTTGCAGAAAGATAGTAAAGAAAGAACTTCTGAAATTTCAAACGATATCAGAGTAGTAAAAGGTGGTTCTTGGCAAGATACAGCGTACTGGCTTGATCCGGGACAAAGAAGATATAAAAATCAAAACAAAGCATACGGATGGATTGGATTCCGTGTAGCTCAGGATGCGAGAGCAAACGATAAGAGTAGAACAAGAAGATAATATTTATCAAAATAATTTTCAAAAAACCTTCCGGAATTCTGGAAGGTTTTTTTATTTTTGAACCATGAATACAGAACAGTTTTATCCTTTGTTTTTACAAGCTGCACATGTTGTAATCGACAGCAGAAAAATTGAAAAAAATGATATTTTCTTTGCTTTCTCAGGAGAAAATTTTAATGCAGCCACATTAGCTGAGCAGGCAATTGACAAAGGCGCTTTAGCTGTTATCATAGAACAGCAGGATTATGCAAATCCCGAAAAGAATATATTTTATGTTCCTTCAACTTTAGAATTTTTGCAGCAACTTGCTATATTTCACAGAAAAAAACTTCAGATTCCTGTAATTGGGTTAACGGGAAGCAATGGGAAAACGACAACGAAAGAAATTATCCATGCCGTGCTTTCGGAAAGATTTAATGTACAATATACCCGTGGAAATTTAAACAATCACATTGGAGTTCCTTTAACGATTCTCTCGATTAAGCCGGAACATCAAATGGCAGTTATCGAGATGGGTGCAAACCATCAGGAAGAAATTGAATTTTTATGTGCCATTTCCATGCCTGATTTCGGATATATTACCAATTTCGGAAAGGCACATCTGGAAGGATTCGGAGGAGTAGAAGGCGTGATTAAGGGAAAGTCTGAACTGTATGACTATCTTAAAAACAACAACAAGACGATTATTGTGAATGAAAACGATCCTATTCAGTTGGAGAAAACAGAAGGTTATTCACATAAAATCACCTTCGGAAAAGAAGATTCAGATTATCAGTTTGATTTGTTTTCAGAACAGCACTTTGTAGGCTTAAATTATAAAAACCAAAAAGCAGTTTCAAAACTTACAGGAGAATATAATTTTACCAACCTTTGTGCAGCGGCAAGTCTGGGGCTTCATTTTGGAATTCCTTTTAATTACATCATTCATGCTATTGAAGATTATACCCCTACCAATATGCGGTCTCAGATTGTTGAAAAAGGAAATAAAATATTGGTTTTGGATACTTATAATGCTAACCCGAGTTCAATGGCTGCTTCCCTCAAAAACTTTATTACTTTTGAAGGTTCAAAAACAATCATCATAGGGGATATGCTTGAGCTTGGTGATGAAAGTGAAAAGGAGCATCAGGCAATTTTGGAACTTGCTCAGAATTCAGGTTTTGATGAGATCATAACAGTTGGGAAAATTTTTAGAACGGTCAATCATTCGCAGCTGAGTTTCGAAGATACACTTGCTTTAACAGAATATCTTAAAGCAAATGCAATTTCTTCTAAAAATGTACTGCTGAAAGGCTCAAGAGGTATCGCACTGGAAAAAGCAATAGAATTTATTTAAGTTTTGTATTCCAGAATTCCCTGATGATAAGTCTGATATTTTTAAATGTGCTTGGAAAAACTTCTTCTTCAATTTGAAACGTGTTTTTCCAGGCAACTTCAGTAATGCCTTCTTCAATCTGCGGTTTTGAAGTGTCTTCACCATTAAAGCTCATCTCAAACCAGTGGGTGCATTTTAATACTTTATCTCCGTTTCTTTCAACATAGATGTGGTACGTGGTGTTAATGAAACTTAGCAATTCAACATTCTGCAATCCTGTTTCTTCTTCAATTTCACGTACGGCAGATTCTTCACGTGATTCTCCTTTTTCCATTTTTCCTTTCGGAAGATCCCATTTTCCTAATCTTTTGATAAAAAGAAGATCACCTTTTGAGTTACTTACAATGCCTCCTGCAGCTTCTATAATTCTAAAAAGTTTCTGAAATTCAGACCAAATTTCATCGATGTTTTCTCCGAAAACATTTAATTCTTTCACCGATGTATTTTCAAGAAGATCAAGAGCGATCTCCAGGCTTGTGACGTTTTCGTATCCAAGCGTTTTTTCTAAGTTTTCAGATTGCTTAGACAACAGTAATTTTTTTTCGTTCACAAAAACTTTATACATATATTTGTAAGAATTAAGAATTTAATACAAAAATAAAAAATGAATTTAGAAGGACGAAAGATTATTGTGAATAAATCATCTAAAGACCTGGTAGAAATCCTGAAATCTCCTGAAAATTACAAAGATTTTATGCCGGATGGATTACAGAAGTTTGAAACGAGAGAAGACGGATTTAAATTCGGGCTGCAGGGCATGCCGGAAATTGCTCTGAAAATAGATGAAGTAACGGATGAAAAAGCGGTTTTGAAGTCTGCAAGCTCCAGCCTTGATTTCTCATTGACAGCCGCATTGCATCCTCTAAATGAAAGTCAGACTGAAGTACAGATGTTGTTTGAAGGCAAGTTTAATCCCTTTATTAAAATGATGGTGGAAAAACCTCTTCAGAATTTTATCAATACCCTTACCGATAAGATTGAAGCTTATAAATAATTAAACCTCCTAAAATGGAGGTTTTTTTACGCAATAATTCCCGAACTGTGATTATACGGACTTCCCGTTGCGGAAGCCAGTACGTTAATTTCATTGTTCAACTTTAAAACACCCATTAAAGCAAAGATCAAAGCTTCCTTATAATCAATGATTTCTTTTTCGGGAATGATGATTTCAGCTTGTGTTTTATTTCGGATTTTTTCGATTAAATAGTCATTGTAGGTCCCTCCACCTGTGACGAGGATATTTGTTAATTGATTATTGTTAATTACCTCAGAAATCTGGTGTGCTGCATGTTCGGTAATCGTGGCCAAAGCATCCAAGCTGTCCACATTTTCAAGTCTTGGGAATATATTTTCATTACACCACTCAACTCCCAGTGATTTCGGATGGGACTGATGATAAAAGGGGAGTGCATTTAATGCTGAAAGAAGTTCTTCATTGATGTTTCCATTTCGCGCTAAATTGCCACTTTCATCAAAATCCTTACCTAAATCTTGAGCAAGTTTATTAAGAATGATATTCACCGGAGCAATATCAAAAGCAATTCTTTTGCCAGCAGATCGTAATGAAATATTGGAAAAACCTCCAAGATTAAGGCATGCATCATATTCGGAAAAAAGAAGTTCGTCACCAATCGGAACAAGGGGTGCTCCGTTTCCGCCCATTAAAACATCCTGGCTACGGAAATCGTAAACAACAGGAATACCTGTTTCCAGTTTTACAGCTCGCCCGTCTCCAATTTGAAGGGTAAATTTATTTTGCGGCTGATGATAAACCGTGTGTCCATGTGATGCGATAAGGTCTACATTATTAAGCTCATATTTTTCTATAAACCTTTTTACTGTTTTTCCTAAAAAAAATCCATATTCAGAGTGCAACTGCAACAATTGTTCTGCCGGAAGATCTATAGCTTTCTTTAATTGATTGTAAAGATTTTCCGAATACGAAACAGTTTCAGCTTTTATGATTTCGAAACGCCAGAAATCATGTTTTTCAAATTTTACAAAACAAATATCCAAACCATCTAAACTCGTTCCGGACATTAGTCCAATTGCATGAAAAATCATAAGGTTATTTTTGCTTTTCAGATAGTTTATCCGTCGTAAAATCACCCGAATTCTGGTAAAACACATACTCGGAAAAATCATCTTTAGCGGTCATGCCGTGAGCTCCTATCAGTGTAGACCCGTCTTTCATCGTAACATAAACCGTATCTTTTGTATAGATTCTTTTCTTTCGCTGATCCCAGAAAACAGACTGCATGGCAAATCTCTCATTTTCATTGGTCGTGATTCTTACATCACCTCTGGCTTCATAGAATTGCTTGTAATCGTAGAACTTAGCGTATTTAGCTTTGATTGTCCCCGGTGTTTTAGGCTTCTTTTTGTCGAAAAAGAGAATATCCACTCCTTTTCTTGCCACGGTGTAAGGGCTGTCGATAAGCTCATACTTTTCAATAATCGGAGCTTTAGCCCGCATCGTTACAAAACCGGAATCCCGCTGAATAATATTGGCGTTGTTAATGACCTGTGAGGCGAAATTTTTATTGTTCTTGCCTTTGTTATTGGTAAGATCTTCTTCACAGGATGTTACCATAAAAAATATAGCACAACTAAAAAGGTATGCTATATTTTTTTTATATGATATATTTCTGAAAAACTTCATCTTAATTATAAAGAGTCTTTCTGAACCACTTATCTGCAAAATTGAAACCAACCCTCAGGTTAATAAAGTTTTGGTTAATGAGATTATTTTTAAGAGTACCTCTTTTTCCTACCTCAACACCAATCTCAAGACCGCTCATTCTTGTTATACTGCTGTTTTTGAATGGGAGAAGAACCCCTCCGGAAACCCCGAATTTGTTAATGTTCTGTCCTGCAATCTGTAAACTTCCTTTTTCATAAAAAGCTCCGTAACGGTATACGATTCTGGAAAAATAACTTCTGAAGTTATTGTAATTAGGCAAATACCATCCTCCGGCAGAAATTCTGTAAGAGTCCTGAAGATCAAGGGATTGTCCGAAATAGGCAATGCTTTCTCCCTTTTTGTAATCTCCCTGAACGGATAAAAACCATTTATTCTCTTCACCGTATCCTACACCTAAAGATGCCTGTAAAGGCATAAGATTTTTGGAGTTGGTACTTCTTCTCTCAATAATACTTTCATTAGCTTTTATGGTTTGTCCGGCATCAGAATAGAAATAAGTACTGTTCACATAATCAGTGGTCATATTGCTTGTATTACCGAAAGTGGTAGTAGCACCGATGGTGAATTTTCTATCAGTACTTGTATTAAGGTTCTGGTAGCTGGCTCCTAATGTGAAGTTAAAATTCTTGATACTGTTTTTGGTTTCATAACCGTTGATAAGCTCCGCACTGGAATAAGCAAGTTCATTTAAATCATAAAGATTACCAAAATAATAATTAGCTCTGGCTCCCACTGCCAATTTATCGTTGACTTTATAGCCTAATGCAATCTGAGCAGTATTCAGTGTTCCGCTTCCTTTGAATCTGTTGGCTCTATTATCGTATACTACACCATTTTCGTCCTTCAGCTCATCAATATGAACAATTTCATAGCTTTTGGAACTGTACGGCTGGTAAGAAAGACCCATTTTCAGTCTTGGAGATAAAGGAAAAGCCAGTGCAATATTAGATAAATACGTAGAATGTTTGGTAGACTTCGTATTGTTATAATCTGTTTTAAAGTAATTGTTTTCGTTCGTAGCTTCAAGCTTGATACTGGTAAGCTCGAAATTAGCATTGTTTGCAGGGTTTGCAAAGTTGAAATTACTGGTAAAATCGCTAATAAAAGCGGTAGATATACCTCCCATTGAGGTCGTTTCGATCGTATTATCATATTTAATATCCCCGATTCCGTAGGTCGCATAAGGTGAATTACTCAGATTCTGCGCATTTAGGAAGTATCCGACTGATATTAATGATAGTACAAAGATTTTTTTCATTCTTTATTTTTAAAACAATGCGCAAATATCTTAAATATTAATGAATTGTAAAAATTATAAGAGGTTAAAGTTTGTTAAGGACGATGAATAGATATAATTGTGATGAATTGTCAATTGTGAATTCGTTTTACTTCTGAATTTTTGAACATTATCTAAAATAGTATATGAGTAAAATTCAAAATTGGTTGGCAATGCAAAATTCACGTACGGAATAAAAATTCACATTCTACAAATTACAAATTTCTTTATCTTTGAGCCATGAATTGGGAGAACATTGCCGGACAGGAAAATCTGAAAAAACTTCTGAGAGAAAGTATCGCCGAAAACAGAGTAAGCCACGCCCAGCTTTTCGTAGGGAAAGAAGGGTATGGAACCTTGCCTATGGCACTGGCTTATGCCAAAGAAATTTTAAGCAGCGAAAACGAACATGCTGCTTCGAAAGTAGAGCATCTCAACCACCTTGATCTTCATTTCAGCTTTCCGGTTTTCACCGATAACAGGAACTCTTTAAGCAAAAATAAATTTGAAGAATTCAGAGAGATGATCATCAATTCTCCTTATTCCAGTTATGATGACTGGACCGCTTTTCTGGAATCTGAAAACAAGCAACTTTTTATTTCTGCCGATGAAATTGATGATCAGAACCAGAAATTTTCATTAAAAAGTTTTGAAGGGGGAACGAAAATCCTCATTGTATGGCGAGCCGATAAAATGAATGTGGCTGCAGCCAATAAGTTTTTAAAATTTTTAGAAGAGCCTCCTGCAAAAACTGTAATCATCCTTACTGCAGAAACAACAGACGATATTCTTCCCACTATTCTTTCCAGAACACAGATTGTAGAGATTCCGAGAATCAATGACGAAGATCTGGAAGCATACCTGAAGACAAAATTTAATATTTCTCACGATAAAATAGGGGAGATTATCCATCAGGCACAAGGTGATCTTAATGATGCGCTGAAGCTCATGCAGTCCGGGAACAGAAGCGATGAGTTTGAAAAGCTCTTTATCCAGTGGGTAAGAGATGCATTCATGGTAAAGAAAAAACCGGAGTTCCTGAAAAGCATTATTTTCTGGGCAAGGGAAATTGCCGGCTGGAACCGGGAAAAACAGAAAAATTTTCTAAATTACTGCTCAGAAATTTTCAGGCTGGCCCTTTTGCAGAATTATCAGTCGGAAGATTTGGTGTATAAGAAAATTGATGCCAATGGATTCAACTGGCTCGGGTTTTCAAAATTTATCAGCGGTGCCAACATCGAAAGTATTCTGGAAGAAATAAGTACTGCCGATCTCCACCTTACCAGAAACGGAAATCCTAAAATTGTATGGACTGATTTGGGAATAAAATTATCGCGGTATATTCATAAAAACGCATAAAAAATCCGACTCTTAAGTCGGATTTAATTTTACAATTAAGCAGTTTTCTTTGCTTTTTTATCTTTAGTACTTTTCGCTTTGGCGTTGCTCTGTGCTGTAGATTCTTTTTTTTCACATCCTTTATGATATTCGGCATTAGCTTTCTTGTCTGTTGCAGAACAGTGCTTTTTATCCTTGCCAGCACAGCAGCTTTCCTTTTCCTGTGCGAAATGTAAAGTAAATACGCTTAATAATGCTAAAATTGAAATAATCTTTTTCATCTTGATTTTTTTTAAACATTCAAATATAAGAAATTCAGTGTATTAGATTTAACCAATATTAAAAATAAATTAAATTTAACATAATATTCAATCAATCGTTTGATTTATTCAAAAACAATTGTATTTTTGCATCTTCAAAATGAGAATAAAAATGATTTCAAAAGAAGAAAATATACTCTTTGCTGCAGAAAAGCTTTTCGCTGAAAAAGGTTTCGAAGGAACTTCCACAAGGGAAATTGCCAAAGCAGCCAATGTAAATATTTCGATGATTTCTTATTATTTCGGGTCGAAAGAAAAGTTGTATGAAAAGCTGGTAGAATACAGGATGAGTGAAGGACAATTTTTTTCAAAAGATATCCTGGAAAGAACCGATATCAATGATTGGGAGAAAATTGAAAAGATCGTAGATCAGTTTGCAGGAAAAGTAAGACATCAGAAATGTTTCTACAGAATCATGCAGAGAGAGCAGCTTCACACACAGAATCCTCATATTGTAGAGTTTCTTAGACAGACAAAAATGGGATTTATTTCCATGTACTCAAAAATATTGGAAAGCGGATTGAAAAAGGGCATTTTTACAAAAAATCCGCCTATTTATCTTCTTCATTCCACCGTGAGCGGAACTTTATTTTATGCATCCAATGCCAAAGAAATGTACAAAGAATTCCTGAATAACACAGATGAAGAGAACGTTTTCGACGATACTTATTACACAGAGCTTAATACACATATAAAATACTTATTAAAAGACCTTCTAGGGTATGAAGAAAATAAATAACTCAGTTATTGCACTGGCATTATTCATAGGATTTGCCAATGCAAATGCACAGGAGAAAAGAACGCTCACTCTTGACGAAGCTGTGCAGTTGGGTATTCAGAACAGTAAAAATCTGAAGATTGATGCAGCAAAAATTGAAGAAGCAACAGCAGATCTTCTGGAAGCCAAAAACAGGCAGCTGCCGGAATTGAAAGTTTCAGGAAGTTATATGTATCTTCCGCTAAAACCTAATATCAATATCAAACTTCCGGGAGTTTCCGCAGATGGTGGTCCTGAAGTACATCAGGTAGCTTACGGTTCTGCAAACCTCAGCGTTCCCATCTATAGCGGGGGAAGAATAAAATATGGCATCGAATCTGCAAAATATCTGGTGGAAGCATCAAAATTAAACACCGAAAACGATAAAGTAGCCATTGCGTACAATGTTGCACAGGCTTATAATAATTTGTTTAAAGCCAACCAGTCAATTAAGGTTCTGGAAGAAAATCTTACTGCTTCGCAAAAGAGAGATGAAACTTTCCTGAAAATGGAAAATAACGGAATTATCGCAAGAAACGATAGGTTAAAGGCTAATCTTCAGACTTCTAATATTGAGCTACAGTTGTTGGAAGCCAAAAACAATTATAACATCGCCAACATCAATATGGATCTTTTACTGGGGATTCCGGAAACAACGGAAATTGAGGTTGATGAAAATTACATTGAAGAAGGAGAGGATATAAAAACAGTAGACTATTACATCAATACCGCAAGAGAAAATCGTAAGGATCTTCAATCGCTTGAGAAACAGAGACAGGCTGCGGCATTGGGAACGAAAGCCGCCAAAGCGGAAAATCTTCCTTCCATTGCCTTTACAGGCGGATATGTTGCAGCAGATATTGCCAAGTTTTTAACAATTTATAATGCGGTGAATGTAGGAGTCGGAATTTCCTATAATCTATCCAATCTCTGGAAAGAAAACTCCTCACTGAAACAGTCCAGAGCAAGAGAAATGCAGCTTTCGGCAACCAATGAGCTATTAAATGACAATATTAAATTAGACGTCAACAGAGAATATCAAAATACCGATTATTCTAAAAAAAGAATAGCCGTTTTCGAAAAGTCGGCTGAACAGGCCAATGAAAACTACAGAATTACAAAAAACAAATACGACAACGGCCTTGCCACGATGACCGAGCTTCTAGATGCAGATGCAGCTCAGATTGCAGCCAATGTAGGGGTAATCAATGCAAAAGCAGACGCGGCTCTGGCCTACCGAAAACTATTACAAACTACAGGAACTTTAACAACAAAATAAATTAAGAGCGATACCGAAAATGGAAAATAATACTACACAAGTAACTGATACTAAAAAGAAAAAAAGTTTAGTTTTCCCTATTATTTTAGCAGTTGTTTTAATCGGCGGCGGAATCTATGGGTACAAAACTTATTCGTATGGACAGGTGCACGAAGAGACGGATGACGCACAGGTTACTTCCAATATGGCTCCTGTTATTTCAAAAATCTCAGGATATGTAACGGAAGTAAAAGTAAAGGATAACCAGTTTGTAAAAAAAGGAGATACCTTAGTTATTTTAGACAGCAGAGATCAGAAAATAGCGCTTGAGCAGGCAGAAGCAGCTTTGGCTACGGCAAAAAGCAATATTTCCAACGCGCAGGCATCTACTACGGCAACCTCCAAAAATATAGGTTCATCACAGGCGGCTGTTACTACAGCCAATGCACAGATTGAAGCTGCAAAAGTAAATGTCTGGAAAACTACTCAGGATTTAAAAAGATACGCGAATCTTGTAAAAGACCATTCCATTACAGAACAGCAATATGAACAGGCATTGGCAGCGAAACAAACTGCTGATAAACAACTACAGGTTCTTGTAGACCAAAGAAACCAGATTGCACAGCAGACCAATATCGCGTCTTCTCAGACAGCGGCAAGTTCCCAGCAGATCAGTGTTGCAGGTTCTGTCGCTAAGCAAAGAGAAGTAGATGTGGAAAATGCAAAATTAAATCTTTCCTATACAGTAATCACTGCTCCGGAAGACGGATATGTAGGAAAAGTTCCGATTCAGGCAGGACAGTATTTACAGGCTGGTTCACAACTATTTGCTTTGGTTAAAAATGATCAGAAATGGGTGGTGGCCAACTTCAAAGAAACACAGGTTGATAAAATGGTAGAAGGGCAGAAAGTAAAAATTGAAATCGATGCTTTCCCAGACAGAGAATTTGAAGGTGTTGTAAGCTCTTTCTCTCCTGCAACCGGCGCTACCTTCTCTATCCTCCCACCGGATAACGCGAGCGGTAACTTCGTAAAAGTAGTGCAGAGACTTCCTGTAAAAATCGATTTTGTAAATCTTGATAAAGAGGTTGCTAAAAAATTAAGAACAGGAATGAACGTAAAAGCAGAAGTTTCACTGAAATAAATATAAAGTGAATTGTCAATAATTGCAGAGGCAGCCGATTTGCGGAGGAAATGAAAATGCTGCCGATCATAATGAAGAAGCAACTGAAGAAGAGATCGGTAATGGTGCAGAATGAAGGTGAAGGCGATCATGATGACAGGCAATTGACAATTCACTTTTCAAAATAATATAAGAGAATTGTCAATAGATGCGGAGGCGGTCAGCGATGAGGATGCTGATCAAAATGCAGATAATTTGTAGATGAAAATCGGCCACCATGTGGAAATGTAAATCAGGCTGATAATGACGTTGTAGCTTATGGAAATGAAGATCAAAATGTAATGCTGAAATGAAGCTGTACAGCTGACAACAATGAAGAAGACTATTGACAATTCACTTTTTACATTAAGATTTTTTGGGATTCAGAATGACGGTCAATGAAGAATGAAAATCTTTTCAATAAACCGGAAATTAATAAAGAATAAAGTTAGTTCGTTAAAAAACTTGTTCTGCTATCAAATAGTTTCTGAATCTCATAATCTCTTAATTCTTTAATACTATTAAATAAACATGCAAGATTCATTAGTAGAATATGGAGCCCGAAGAGTAATCATTACGATTACGGCCATTCTTTGTGCTTTGCTTGAAATTGTGGATTCCACGATTGTAAATGTTGCCCTCAACGAGATGAAGGGTAACCTCGGAGCCACACTTTCCGAAGTGGGATGGGTCATCACAGCGTATGCTATCGGGAACGTGATCATTGTACCGATGACGAGCTGGCTTTCGCAGCAGTTCGGACGAAGAAATTACTTTGCGGCATCCATCATTATATTTACCGTATTCTCTTTCCTCTGCGGAAACGCTACCAATATTTGGGAGCTTGTATTCTTCAGGCTGATGCAGGGGATTGGTGGAGGAGCATTGCTGGTAACTTCACAAACCATCATCACGGAATCTTATCCTATCGAAAAAAGAAGTATGGCACAGGCCATTTATGGTCTGGGAGTAATCATTGGGCCTACGCTGGGTCCGCCGCTTGGAGGATATATCGTGGATAACTTCAGCTGGCCTTATATTTTTTATATCAATATTCCAATCGGAATTGCAGCAACATTAATGACGCTTCAGTTTGTAAGGAGCCCAAAATATGCCGAAAAACGAAAAGCTTCGGATGTCGACTGGGTCGGGATCGCTTTATTGGCTGTTACCGTTGGGTCGTTGCAGTATATTTTAGAAAGAGGGCATGAGGAAGACTGGTTTGCAAGCGGGTGGATTGTACTCTTTACCGTATCAGCAGTTTTAGGGTTTATACTATTCCTCTGGCGGGAACTTACCTTCAAATATCCTATTGTGGAATTAAGGGTTTTGAAAAACAGTAACCTAAGGATTGGTACAGTCATGTCCTTTGTATTAGGATTCGGTTTATATGGGTCTACCTTTATCGTTCCGTTGTATACGCAGAGTATTTTGGGCTGGACGGCACTTCAGTCGGGAGCGTTAATGATTCCTGCAGCACTTACCACGGCTTTCATGATGCCGATCATCGGAAGGTTATTATCGAAGGGTGCAAAACAGCAGATCTTGGTTGCATTAGGATTGTTCATCTTCTTTATCTACAGTTTCTGGGGATACAAAATATTAACACCGGATACCAGCAAAGATGCCTTCTTCTGGATGCTGATTGTAAGAGGAGCGGGTCTGGGATTATTATTTATCCCAATCACATCGCTCTCATTAAGTACACTGAAAGGCCAGGAAATCGGACAGGGGGCAGCATTCACAGGGATGATGAGACAGCTCGGAGGATCTTTCGGGATTGCAGCGATCACGACTTTCATTGCCAATGCCGGCCAGAAATACAGACTGAACCTGATTTCGCATCTTGATGAAAATGATTTTGCCGTTCAGCAACGACTCCAGGCTTTAAAAGGAAGTTTTATGGCAAAAGGAATGACGCCTGATGCCGCCATGAATGCCGCCTACAAAATGCTTGATCTTTCGGTAACAAAACAGGCTACGGTGCTCTCTTATATGGATGTATTCCTTTATCTGGGTGTGATTTTCCTCATCTGTATTCCGTTTATTCTCTTTATTAAAGAAGAAAAAGCAAAGAGAAGATTGATCTGAGTGAAGCGATGCATTAATATAAAACACAAACCTCCAATTCGGAGGTTTTTTTATGGATGATGATGTAATAGTATTATTAAAAAGAAATTAAACGTGTAAAAATTTTCTCCTGACATACGGTTGTCATCATTCCCGCTTATATTTGTAATATAAAACAAAAGATTAAATTTCGTTAAAATTCTATGAGTTACTGTTCAGCAATAGAAAGGATGAGCCCCGAAGACCGAAAGGCACTCCATAAAAATTACCACGACAACCATTACGGTTTCCCAATTCACGATGACAATGAATTGTTCGGAAGATTGGTGATGGAGATCAACCAGGCTGGGCTTAGCTGGGAAACGATCTTGAAAAAGGAAGAAGGCTTCAGAAAGGCGTATGACAATTTTGATATTCAAAAAGTTGCGGCATATACGGAAGCGGATCGAGAAAGGCTGTTAAACGATCCCGGAATAATCAGAAATAAATTAAAGGTAAATGCAGCCATAGAAAATGCAAAAACCATTATCGAATTACAAAAAGAATTTGGTTCATTTGAAAAATGGCTGGAACATCATCACCCGAAAACCCTGCCGGAATGGATGAAGCTTTTCAAGAAAACTTTCAAATTTACAGGTGGTGAAATTGTGAATGAATTCCTGATGAGTATCGGGTATTTAAAAGGAGCACATTCTGAAGATTGCAGCATTTATAAGGATGTACTGAAGAAAAAACCTTTGTGGTTAAAGGGCGGACTTTAAAGGTAATTCAGCAATTTGTGCGGTTTTCATACTGAGGTTGATGTCTATAATCGAATAATATTAATAATTTAATTTTTTTAAAACCAAACCAATTGTCACAAGAAATATACCTAAGATTAAAACAGGAATATTAAAAACAAAACAAATTTCTGTCAACCTTACCAGATAGTCGGGAAATTTCCCCCGAGCAGTAAACATGGAGATACCGAGGATAAACATGAGTAGGAATAATGGAAACATACAGCAACCTATAATTAATAAATACTTTGAAATCTTTTTGTTCTTCATATTATATTTAAGGTATTTATTTTTCCATCTGACTTTTCAGTCGCTCGATGATCATTGTGATAATTCTTTTGTTAAAAATATTCTTGTCCGGAATATAGGTTTTCATCTCTTCAGCAGTAAACATTCCGATGGTCATTCCGATAAAAATATTTCTCAATGCATGATCCTTCCGGAGACTCTGATCAATGAAACTCAGTTTTTTTTCTGTCGTTAAAGAATTAAAATCTGATATTTTGGATACTGCATAATTCTGAAACAGCATATGATAAATTTCGTTCTGTAATTTCAGGATCGGGCGGAGCGTCTTGCTCTGAAATGCTTGCGTATCGCTTGTATCGCCTGATACAGGAATCGATAGTTGTTCTCTGAGGTCTGTTTTGTCTGGCATTTTTTTATTTTTAATATTTAACCCACCGTTTTTGTGTCTTCCTCCTTCAGAATCTTTTTCTCCTTCATGGAAAGCATCATGCGTTCACATTTATATTGGTCCCATTCAAAATTATTAAGAAAATCGAGGGCAGCCTGAAAACCGCGGTTGAAGAGTTCTTCTTTTTCATCCCTTTTCATAAAGAAGTTCAGCCAGCTGCTGCTTCCGCAATTTACGGTCTGGATGCTGAACAGATGATAGAACGTATGTTTAGTAAGAAAAGTCTTATCGTTAAATCCTTTTAAGGTGCTGATAATGTTTCCTGCATAGGAAAGGGGAGATTTGAGAACCTGTGAAGCCGTTTTTCCCTTTTCTGAAAGGAGATCAGAATCACTGGTAAGCTGTACCCCGAACAAAGGCATTCTCGGATAAAAAATATCGGTGGCATGGAAAAGGTCAATCGGAAAATTAGAAATACTTCCGCCATCAATAAAAACTCCTGCGGGATTAATATTTTCGGGAAGCGTATTCATCCAGAATTTCCAGGCATATTTCACAGAATCATCATTTTTATTAATCGCTTTTTGCATCGGCTCAAAAAAGAACGGTACCGACATCGAAGCACGTACAAATTCTGCGGGACTGATGTGCTTCAGTTCCTCTTCAGACCAGTACAGATTGGCCATGGTCGGAAGTTCGACTTTTATTTTAGCATTAATGTCGGTAGTAATTACGATATATTCCGATTTCAGGAGGTAAAAAGGATCTTTTTTATAATATTCATTGTTTACCGTACTGTCGTAGAAAATTTTATATTTAATCTTGTCAATATGCTCAAGATTATTGATCCGGATCTCCTCAATGCTTTCGAGTGCCTTATTATAATACTGCATTTCATTTCCGTAACGGTAGTTGAGGTTGAGATCTTTTCCTGTTTTTACAAACTTTTCATTCAGGTTGGCAACTGTTTTAATTCCGAATATATCGAGGGCTTCTTTCATAGTTGCCAGAAAAGTATTTCCAGGATTTAGCCCCGAATTTCTTTTCCTCAGATCAGAATAAAATTTTGCAAAAAATAAAACCCCAACAATCACCAAAAGCATCGGAATCGAGAAGAGAATTTTTGTCTGCCATATTTTTTCTGTCGGATACACAAAAGCCAGCACTCCGAAAAAGAGAAGAATCCCGATGGCGAGGTACGAATTAATTTTAAGAAAATTTTTATTGTTCAGCATGGCATGGATCGTACTCCTTACATACGGTTTTCCGTCCATAAAATCGGCAAAGTTCCAGTTAAAGAGGATATCTTTAATGGTTTTACTTTTTGCATCTTCTTTCGATTTGCAGGCAGCAATGAGTATAGTATTGATGGCTCCGGCACTGGTTCCCGCAACTTTCAGAAAACGGATCCCGAAGATTTCCAGTCCGTACAGATAACCTACCAGAGCACTTCCCCAGACACCGCCGCCTTCCTGTACAAATTCTACATATTGATTTCCTTCTGCATCTAAAAGATCTGAAAATTCTTTTGCCGAAATGCGGTCATGCATTGCAGCCAGCTTTTCTTTAGATTCTCTTGAAAGAACATTTTCTTCCAGTATTTTTTTCAGGATTTCCGGTTTCATGGTGATTGTGATTTGGTTGTTTTATGATACGTTGCTTTCGTATATAATGTTAAAATTAATAATAATCAGAATATCTTCGTACCGTATTTTCACGATGGCTGAAACCATACATTACCACTGTTTTCTTCTGGCATAGATAAAAGTACAGATCACTACTAGAGCCATCAGTCCGAGTGTGAAAAAATAACCGTACTTGGTGTGGAGTTCCGGCATATTGTCAAAGTTCATTCCGTAAACACCGGCGATAAAAGTAATCGGTAAAAAATAAACGGAATAGATTGCCAGAACTTTCATAACCTGATTAGCCTTTTGGTCCGATAAAGCCAGAAACATGGAGATAAGGTTGGTAATCTGGATATTCAAATGCTCAAAATCGGCCACTACATCTTTATGCTTATCTTTTAAATCATAAATCTCCGAATCCTGCAGATTCAAAAGCCTAAACTTGTCGATAGCATCGGTTGAAATCGTAAGCACCCTGGAATTCAGGCCCGATTTTCTTTTCAGTTTATATAATCTTTTAATCTGATTGGTGTGGTTTGTATTTTTAAGAAAAATTTCACTTTCAATATTATCCATAGTTTCAAAAAGACTTACCGATTCATCATCAAAGCTTTTCATGATCAGCAGAGCAATGTTCAGGGCAATATGGTCGGCTGTAACTTCAGAGGTTAGGCTGGAAAGCTGTTTCTTGGTCTCGGAAAGGCTTTTGGTTTTCATCCGGTGGACAGTAATGATCGTTCTTCCCAAAAGGAAAATCCCGATTTTGGTGCTGATGTCGCTTATTGTATTGAGGTTTTTACGTTCCAGTTCCGTACTCTCGCGCAGCAGGAAAAATTTCACATCACCGTCTTCTTCATATTTGGGAAGGTGGTTGGGATCCAAGGTATCTTCTAGCAGAAGATTATTAATCTCATATCTTTCATGCAAAAATTTCAGGTCTTCCGCAGACGGAGCTTCGACATCTACCCATTCGCACTGGGAGTCTCTGTAAATGGTCTCAATTGGCATAAAGTAAAAATACTAATATTTTGAAAAACTATGTGTTAAATAAGTTTTATCTTTGTCAAAATTAAAAAACTATATGATTAAAAGTACAATAAAAGGAATCGGATTTCATGTTCCGGATAACATTGTTACGAATGATGATCTAGCACAATTAATGACCACCAATGACGAATGGATTACGGAGAGAACCGGTATAAAAGAAAGAAGACATAGAAAAAACAGAAATGATTCTCAGGAAACCACGGCTTATCTCGGTTTCAAAGCTTCGGAAAAAGCAATTTCTAATGCCGGGCTTACTTCAAAAGATATCGATTATATTATTTTTGCCACCCTTTCTCCGGATTATTATTTTCCGGGTTGCGGAGTTTTGCTGCAGGACATGCTGGGATGTGATACCATCGGCGCACTGGATGTACGAAATCAGTGTTCCGGATTTGTATATGCGATGAGCGTTGCGAATGCTTTTATTAAGGCAGGAAATTATAAAAATATCCTTGTTGTAGGTGCAGAAATTCACTCTTTCGGTCTGGATTTTACCGATGAAGGAAGAGGAGTGTCTGTAATCTTTGGTGATGGAGCAGGAGCGATTGTGCTTTCGGCAACAGAAGATGAAAATGCAGGAGATATTTTAGCCGTGAATATGCATTCTGAAGGGAAATTTGCAGACGAGCTCTGTACGCAGTTCCCTGGATCTAAATTCGGGTGGAGCGACAGAATGAGAAGAGAGCCGGAACATGTAACCAATAAGGAAGTATATCCGATCATGAATGGAAATTTTGTTTTCAAACATGCGGTAACAAGATTCCCTGAAACCATGCAGGAAGCTTTGGATAAAGCCGGAAAAACCATTGAAGATCTGGATATGTTCATTCCGCATCAGGCCAACCTGAGAATTGCACAGTTTGTACAGCAGAAATTCGGGCTTCCGGATGAGAAGATCCACAATAATATCCAGAAATACGGTAACACAACAGCGGCATCTATTCCCATTGCGCTGAGCGAAGCGATTGAAGAAGGAAAGATTAAAAGAGGAGATCTGGTATTGCTTTCGGCTTTCGGAAGCGGCTTTACGTGGGGAAGTGTTTTGTTTGAATATTAAAAAAACAGTGTAAAAATAAAAGCAAAATCCGCAGACTTGATGAAAGCTGCGGATTTTTTTGCCGTATCTCTATTCCAGTAAAAATTCTTGAGCAATAACATGAGGTTGATTTAAAAATAAATTATTCTTTCCGGTAACTATTTCGTTACCAAAAATTAACATTTGATTTTGATAATTAAATGCATTGTTTATTTTATCAATTTCTTTAATGAGAATCGAATGTTTTTCGCAAATATTTTTTATTATTTCAAATAGAAATTCAGGTAAAGATAAAGTTTCGTCATTTTTATTTTCAACAAATTTGGAAAATGAATGTGGATAGTTTTCTTTCTCAAATAAAGTTTTAAAACTTGTAATTACTTCGTTTACGGATATCCAGTTACCTGTTATTTTTTCCATCTCATAGCACAATTCTCCAATGAAAGTAAATCTATTTTCAGGTTTTCCTTCCAGACTACAACTGATATAATTATCACAAATGGAATTAAGAAGAGCGTGTTCGTCTATTAACGATATTTCACGGTAATTTAGAAAGTTATAACTTTCAAAAAAGCCAATTCTGATGGGATGTTTTGCAGTAATTTTCCAATGTTTAATAGTTTCATTTAATTCTGTCTGAATGTAGATCTCTGCAAAAGAATTTATCGCATTATAATTTAATTTCTGCATTTCAAGGTTACCAAACGATTTAAAATTTTCGGAATTTGTGTATTCAATTATTTCTTCCATTTCACAGTTTTTATCATATGTTGCCAATACGATTTGATATTAGTTTACTAATTTTAATATTCTTCAAAGTGGTCTATTCTTTCAGCGAAAAATATTATTTTAAATAATTCAATTTAAATAAAAAAGGTTACCTCACCATTAGAGATAACCTTTTTATAATATCATATCTACTGAATGTTTATAAGCTGTTTAATAACTTTTCGGTGTCAGAATAATCTTGACCAGATTTTTTAGCCAGTTCGATAGATTTTTCAGCCCAAAGCTTGGCATTTTTTTTATCTCCTGTTTTATTATAAAGATTGGCTAATGTATCGGTATTGGCATAATTTTCACTTTTCTTTACCGATTCCTGAGCCCATGTTACCGCTTTTTCAAGGGATGCTTTACCGGTTACATTTTCAAAGAAATTCCATGCGATAGAATTAAGTTCTTCGGAAGTGGAAGCTGAGGGATCTTTGTATAATTCGATGATCGTTTTTTCGTAAGTTGGAATATCTTTATCTTTCAAAGCTCTGCTTGCTTTTGCTTTTTTCAGTATTTTTTTCGCTTCTTCTTTGGTTAAAAATTTCTGAGCTTCCGTCATGAAATAGCTGTCATTCCATTTTTTTGTATCGGCATTGTAAGCTTTTCTGATGGCAGTGTTTACTTTTATATTTTTGTCAAAAGCATCGTACCGTTCTGCAGGAAGAATTTTGGTAATCTCGGCTTTTTTCGCCACGAACGTCTTATACAATGGGCTGTCGGTGCTCTGTGTTGCAGACAGCATCATTTGTATATCATCTCTGTCCAGTTCTGTTTTTCCGCTGAAATAGCGATCCATCACTCTTGCTGCAAACTCAGCATCATTATACATGGTAAGTCCGGCAAGATTTTTCAGGAATTCAGGATCTTTTTCACCGTTTTCAAATTTCTGCTTCAAAGCACCTAGTCTTTTGTTTGGATCTCCTGCATCTTTCGCAAACTGAATAAAATCATTCTCTTCAACATATCCCAGTGTTCTGTGTACCACTTCACCGTTTCCGTCTACGAAAAGATAAGTGGGGAACGCTTTTACATTATATTTTTTGGCAAGTTCAATTCCTTCCCCTTTTTCCATATCGATTTTTGCATTTACGAAATGGGAATTATAATAATCACCTACGGCTTTTTGGGGGAAAACATTTTTCACCATAAGTTTACAGGGACCACACCATGAAGCATAGGCATCGATAAACACAAGCTTGTTTTCTTTTTTTGCCTTTGATAGAATGGCGCTGAAGTTGGTGTCTTCAAATGTGATTCCCTGCGCAAAAGCCAGTGCTCCAATAAAAAGAGCTGAGAATATTGATAATTTTTTCATAATACTTTATATTGATTGCAAATGTAATAATTATGTTAACAAATCAGTCTTTACGGGATAATAATTGTTACAGCTTTCATTGGATTATTTTTCCCAGATGAAGTTAAGTTTTAGCATTTAAAAATAAATTTTAAAAGCATTTGTAAAAGATAGCAATCGGGCATAAAAAAACCGCAGAAAATTCTGCGGCTGTATTATTTTGTCATTGCTGTATCTGATTTCATTTTTAGGCTGTCTGCTGTGGCAGATTCGGAATTGGAAGCAGCAGTATCACCCATACTGTTTCTCATGTATTCCTTGTTTCTTTCGTCTTTAAATTCTTCCCTGTTTTCTTTGTTCTGTGCGCAGCTTGCCAAAAACAATGAAGTAAATACTGCTGCTGTGAATAATTTTTTCATAAAATTTTTTAATGTTTAAGTATAATCAAATATAGTTATTAAAGATAGAAAATAAAAGATGATGCTCATGAATTGTTTTATTAAGATTATAAAAAAATCCCCAGAATGTCATCTGAGGATCTTTCATGTAAGTTAAACTATTATTATTTAACAGTAGTTGCCGAATCCATCTTCATTGTCGTGCTGTCAGGAGTAGTAGTTGTCGTACTCATAGTATCCGTTGTAGCAGGCGCCATACTTTGTGTTGTAGTGTCTACCGCTGTTGAATCCGTACTGCTGTTTGACATAGAAGATTCCTTTGTACCGCAACTTACTGCTATTACTCCCAGTGCTGCGATTAACATTAATTTTTTCATAATACTTATTTAGTTGTGTGAGTCAAACACTAAACAATAATTATTCCGAATTTATAGAATGACTATTAAATATTCAATAAAATAATTTAATTATTCTTTAAAAAATAAAAAAAGCTCCGGAATAACATCCGAAGCTCTATACATGAATAATCCATTATTCATTGCTTATTACTAATTATTTATAGTATTAACCTAAATAAGGATACTTATAATCTTTAGGAGAAACAAAAGTTTCTTTTATAGATCTTACAGATGTCCATCTCAATAAGTTCATTTTGGAACCAGCTTTATCATTTGTTCCTGAAGCTCTGCCGCCGCCAAAAGGCTGCTGACCAACAACGGCACCGGTTGGTTTATCGTTGATGTAGAAGTTTCCGGATGCATTTTCCAAGGCTTTGAAAGCTTCATTAACGGCGTAACGATCCTGTGCGAAAACCGAACCTGTTAATGAATAAGGGGAAGATGAATCAACCAATTCTAATGTTTCCGCCCATTTTAAATCTTCATAAATATAAACCGATAAGATAGGTCCGAAGATTTCTTCAACCATGCTTTCATACTGAGGATTTGTTGTTTCGATAACAGTAGGGTGTACAAACCAGCCTTTAGAGTCGTCGGTTTTACCGCCGATTACTACATTTGCTTCGCTTGAAGAATTCGCTCTGTCAATATATCCTTTACATTTTTCGAGAGAATTTTTATCAATCACAGCATTCACGAAGTTGGACGGATCTTCCGGAGAACCGATTTTAATAGAAGCGATCTGAGTTTCCATTACTTTTTTAACATCAGCCCAAAGAGACTGAGGAATATACGCTCTGGATGCAGCAGAACATTTTTGTCCCTGATATTCGAAAGCACCTCTTACCAAAGCGGTTGCTACAGCTTCAACATTTGCAGAAGGATGTGCAATAACGAAGTCTTTTCCTCCTGTTTCACCAACAATTCTAGGGTATGTTCTGTAATTATGGATATTGTCACCGATCATTTTCCACATTCCCTGGAAAACTTTGGTAGAACCTGTAAAGTGAAGTCCTGCAAAATCTCTGTGCGCCAGTACTTTTTCGGCGGTTTCTTTACCATCCGTGAAGATCATGTTGATAACCCCTGCAGGAAGGCCTGCTTCTGTTAAAACATCCATGATTACCTTAGCAGAATAAATTTGTTTATCAGACGGCTTCCAAACTACTACGTTTCCAAGCATGGCCATACATGTCGGCAAATTTCCTGAAATGGCTGTAAAGTTGAAAGGGGTTACTGCAAAACAGAATCCTTCCAATGGTCTGTATTCTACTCTGTTCCAGATTCCTGCATCAGAAACCGGCTGTTCAGAATACATTTCCGTCATAAATTCTACGTTAAATCTAAGGAAATCGATGAATTCACAAGCAGCATCAATTTCAGCCTGATGAACGTTCTTGGATTGTCCAATCATTGTCGCAGCGTTAATTACATCTCTGTAAGGTCCAGCCAAAAGATCAGCGGCCTTTAAGAAAATTGCTGCACGGTGTTCCCAGCCCAATTCATTCCATTGTTTTTTCGCTGCCAATGCTGCGTCAATCGCATCATCTACGTGCTGCATGGTTCCTCTGTGATAAAACCCAAAGTCGTGTGCATGATCCTGAGGCGACTGAAGCTGAACTTTATCGTCGGTTCTTACTTCTTTACCATTAATGATCATTGGGATTTCTATCTTCTCTGCCCACATTTTTTTGTATTGAGCGATAAGGCTTTTTACTTCCGGTGTTCCCGGTGCATAAGAATTTACCGGTTCATTTACCGCAAAAGGTACTTGCGAAATTGCTTTAGACATATTAGTTGTATATTTTTTTATTTGCTAATGATACAAATTTACAACAATTATTCGGGTCGGAGAAAATCTGTTAATGGTCAATCCTGCATCACAAGATAATTGTGAATATTTATAAAATATTTATATTGATGTACATGCAGATAATAACGATTTGCATTTTACATTTCACTTCTCACTTTTCACCCCTCACAATTTCTCATTTTCTAAAATCTTCAGCACCAGTTTTTCCTCGTGCGTAAGATCTGCTTTGCCATCGTTTTCCTCTATTTTTTCGAGTTCATCAAGATATTTTTTGATAGTATTATTTTCATACAGGTTGATGACAAGTGGATGAACATAATATTTCCTACATACAGTGCTGGTGTTTCCGAGGTGTGAAGCTACTATTTCAAGGGCTTCTTTTACTTTTTTCTTATATTCTGTATGGGTTTCTGCATATCCTATTTCCTTAAATGCGATCAATGCGCTTACAGTTCCGGACCACGTTCTGAAATCTTTTGCCGTAAAATCTTCACCGCTGATTTCTTTAATATAATCATTCACCATTCCGGAATCTACAGTATGCCGGTTACCTTCATCATCAATGTATTGGAAAAGTTCTTTACCAGGAATATCTTTACATTTTTGGATCAGCTTTGATAATCTTTTACTTTTCAGATCGATGTCGTGCATCACTCCTTTTTTACCTTTAAAGTGAAACGAAATCTTCTGTCCCTGAACTTTTACATGCTTTCCTTTTAAAGTAGTGAGGCCGAAAGAGCCATACAGTTTTTCATAAGCATTATTGCCGATCCTGATATTAGTTCGTTGCATAAGACTTACAATCAGGGCAAGAATTTTTCTTTTTTCGAAATTTTTTAGGGCTAAATCTTTCTCAACATGCAGACGGATATCTGGCAAAGCATACCCGAATTGTAGCATTCTGTAGAATTTTGTATGATTCCGAAGGGCACTCCACAAGGGATGATATCGGTATTGCTTTCTTTTCTTCAGATCAAATCCTGTTGCCTGGAGATGACCGTTATCAAGCGCGCAAATCCATACGTTTTCCCAAGCCGGAGGGATTACCAGCTTGTTGATTCGTGAAATTTCATCTTTGTCCCTGATCTTCTCGCCGTCTTTGTAATAGGAATATTTTTTTCCAGTCTTTTTGCGTGTGATACCGGCTGTCTCTGCATCGGAGGTATATATAAGATGTACCGCCTTTGCAGATGCTACCGGATCTTTCATAATTTTGACAATCTTTGAAGGCTTCAGATGGGAAATGATTTCTAATTCTGAATTTTCCATAAGACCTGGTTAAGAGTTCCTACCCCTTGAAAACAGCCATAAAATTATAGCTATTACGCCAACTACTAATATGATTCCCCACCACATTCCTGCCTTGAAGATTGTTTCTACTGCTTCGCAGCTCGTAAGTGTCAGTAATGTTAATATCACAATACTGTAAAAGCTCCATTTTTTCATGATAATATTATTTTTAGTGTTTATTATTTCAGACTCTATGGTGATCCGGTCTCCATTCTTTTATCGATTTTTTAATCGTGTCACCGTCCATCTTTTCTTTTAGTGCTTTTTCAAGAAATATCTTAAATTCCTCATCGTGAGCAAAACGTAAAGCTGCAATTTGCCCGAATGTCAGTTTTTCCTCAACAACATCAGACCTCAACCCAAAAATTTCAAAGTATCTCTGCCTGAATTCAAGCCTCACGATCCGGTTTTGAAGAACCAGAGCATAATGTTGGCGAAGCATGATGGCTAAATAAAAAATCAGAAAAATGACTATCGAAAACAAGATCCACGAAAGTTGGTTTTGTTCATCATTAAAAACCTTATAAATTCCAATTCCTTCTAATACGATTAATAAAGGAAGAAAAACAAAATGATGCGGAGCGTAATATCTCGTATGGTTTTTATAATTCTGACTTTCCATTTTACGTATATTGCAATAATCTTTCCAAAAACTTCAAAATGTGATCTGAACTTGATTTTGTACTGAAGTAATGGATTCACACATAAAATAAAATTTCATTAAAAAAGCGCTGCTAAGTAAATGATCACTCAGCAACGCAAACAGAATAAGCTAGAATAATTTAATATTATCTGCGAATCGTGACACCACCATCAACCGACAAATAGGAGCCTGAAATATAAGAAGCTTCACTTGAAGCCAGGAAAACAATGGCGTTTGCAATTTCTTCAGCTTCACCGATTCGTTTCAACGGAACCGCTGCGGCAATGGCGTTTTTAATATCTTCCGGTGTCTGGTGATTCATCGGAGTATCGGTAAGTCCGGGAGCAACAGTATTTACCCGAATTTTTTTGTCTGCCAATTCAATTGCTGCAGTGCGCGCGATGGCATCAACTGCACTTTTTGTGGCGGCGTAAGCTCCCATTTGCGCATATCCGCTCACTGAAACACCTGACGAGATGAGAATTACAGAAGCACCTTCTGCTAAATGGGGAATTAGTTTTTGCAACGTGAAAAATAATCCTTTCACGTTAATGTTGAATAATTCATCAAACACTTCTTCGGTTGTTTCTTCTATTGAAAATTGTTTTGCAATTCCCGCGTTCAAAACAAGCACATCAATCTTGTTTCCACTTTCCAAAACCTCTTGTCCCAATGCCGCAATATCCGGCAATCTAGAAATATCAGAAGCTAAAGTTTTAAATTTAGGGCTGTTTATTGTTACTGATGCTTTATCTAAACTATCAGTATTTCTTCCCGTTACCAAAACGTTCGCTCCTTTAGCAATAAATGTTTTTGCAGTTGCTAATCCAATTCCCGCGCTTCCGCCTGTAATGATTACATTTTTATTGGTGAAATTCATTTTTTAAATTTTAAATGATTGAAAATAATTTTGTCTAATAGATTTTAATTTATTTGCTTTGAAATCGATTTCTAACAATGCAAATGTAAACTGAATAAATTTATTTTAGTAACTTTGTAACTAAAAGTAACAGTAACTTTTGAGTAACAAGGTAACTTATGAAGGAAATAAAATGCTCGGATAACGACGGAAAAAGAAAACAAATTATGGCTGTTCATGATGCTATGGATGTCCTGAACGGCAAATGGAAAATTTCAATAATTTCTTCAGTTTGCTATCATAACAAACGTCGTTTTTCTGATATTTTGAACGACGTGAAAGGTATTTCCAATAAAATGCTCAGTAAAGAGCTGAAAGAGCTGGAAATGAACCAACTGATAACACGAATAGTTCTCGACACACAACCTGTAACTGTACAATATCAACTGACAGAATATGGTTTAACTTTAAAAAAAATTATAGATACCTTAGCCGATTGGGGAACCGAACATCGAAAAGTAATTGTGGGAAAGTAAAAATGCTATTACACAATTAAAGGTATACAGATTAATCGAAATAAGGTTAATTTAGGCTGTTGTCATGTATCATAATAAAATTACTAAATAGGATTAAACGCTGCCGGGTAATCTTTAAATTCGTAACTTCACATTTTTAAAAATTATTCAGAAAATGACTTCAAAGGAAAAAATAGCTGCACTTCGCGGAGAGATGCAGGAAAATAATGTTGATGCATTTATCGTATATTCTGCAGATCCGCATATGAGTGAATATTTACCGGATGAATGGCAGGAAAGGGCTTGGTTGTCAGGGTTTTTGGGATCTGCGGGTTTCGTGGTTGTTACCAAAGATAAGTCGGGATTGTGGACGGATGGAAGATATTTTACTCAAGCCACAAAAGAACTGGAAGGATCGGGAATTGATCTTTTCAAAGAAGGAATGGAAGGGACACCCAACTATATCGACTGGATTATCTCTGAAATTCCTGCAGAAGGAAGGGTAGCGGTAAATGCATTGGCAACTTCACATGCAAACTGGGAGCTTCTCACCGAAAAATTAAATGCTAAAAATATTACATTACTGGATCTTCCGCTACTCGATAATATCTGGAAAGAAAGGGGAGTACCTTCTAAAAATCCGATCTTCGTGCATCCGGTTGAAAGAGCAGGAAAATCTGTTGCTGAAAAAATTGCAGCCATTCGTCAGAAAATGGAATCGATGGAAGCAACGGTGCATGTCATTTCAAGTCTTGATGATGTAGCGTGGACCCTGAATTTAAGAGGAAGCGATGTACAGAGCAATCCGGTTTTCTTAGGTTATATCGTAATTACGAAAAATGATGCAAGGCTTTTCACCGATCTTGAAAAGCTTGAGGTAGAAGCCAGAAAGCAGATGGATGAAGCCTGGGTGAAAATGATGCCTTATGAAGAATTTTATAATTGCCTGAAAGCATTTAAAAATGAAAAAGTATTGGTTTCCCCGAACAGTAACCAATCTATTTTTGAAGCTTTAAAATCTGAAAATAGAATGATCAAGGCTCCGGTTCCCGGTAATTTAATGAAAGCCCAGAAAAATGAAACGGAGCTGGAAGGTTTCAGAAAAGTAATGGTAAGAGACGGCGTGGCGATGGTAAAGTTTCTTTACTGGCTTACCCATAACGCGGGAAAAGAACCGATGACGGAATATTCTATCGGGGAAAAACTGAGAGGTTTCCGTGCGGAAGGTGAAAATTTCGTGGGGGAAAGTTTCGGAAGTATTGTTGGATATAAAGATAATGGCGCTATCATGCACTATTCGGCGAAAAGTGAGGGTAGCAAGGAAGTGACAAACGATGCAAGCATTCTGGTGGATTCCGGAGGCCAGTATCTTGAAGGAACAACGGATATTACAAGAACTTTTGCATTAGGAGCTGTTTCCGATGAGTTTAAGAGAAATTCAACTCTTGTTTTGCAGGGAATGATCCGTCTTTCTATGGTGAAATTTCCTAAAGGAACAAGGGGTGTTCAGCTGGATGCGATTGCCAGACTTCCGTTGTGGATGCATGGAAAAGATTTCAACCACGGAACGGGACATGGAGTGGGAAGTTTCATGAACGTTCACGAAGGTCCTCAGAATATCCGGAAAGATATGAATCCGCAGGAACTATTACCGGGAATGGTTTGTTCTAATGAACCTGGATATTATGTGGAAGGCGAGTACGGCATCCGTCATGAAAATCTGATCGCTGTAAGAGAATCTGAAAAAACAGATTCGGGAACTTTCTACGAGTTTGAAACGTTAACGTTCTGTCCGTTCTTTAAAGACACGATTGTGAAGGAAATTCTTTCTGAAGAAGAAATTGCGTGGCTGAACAGCTATCATAAAACCTGCGCGGAAAAAATAGGACCTCATCTGGAAGGAGATGTTAAGGAGTGGTTTAATGAATTGGTAAGTCCGCTTTAAAAATTAACTATTTATTGCGTGTTTCTGAATTTCAGAACAAGATAATGAAAATACAGAATCACCCGACAGGAACTGCCGGGTGATTTTTTGTAATATGCAACCGTATTTTTACGGAATTAATTTTAGGGATTATCCTGATGTTCCGGAAAATGATCAGTTTTATCTTTGTAAAAGAAAGAAAAAACATCATTCATCTTCAAAATAACTTAGTAAATTCAAAGCAGTAATCACTTCATTTCTTGAAGTGATTTTTTTTGTCTTTCCAAAATATTTCTGTTCCATGTTAAAGGTATCAGTTCTTCCGGATATAAAAGGATGTCTCACATCATAGCCCGGATTGAAACGGCATCCTTTTGGGTTGCGGGCGGAGAGAATCGGAGCCCGTAACCCAAAAGATATAGTGGAAAGCCGGAAACAGCTCCTGATTCGGTTTGGGGGTTAGAGCGTGTGAGGATGTAGAAGTTTTAAGATGTTGAGTTTCCTTAATGACTGCAATAGATAAAAGGATATTTTTCTTTGCGGTGAAAAAACGTAAATTTGCACCATGAATAACGATACCATTTGTGCACTGGCCACAGCCAACGGAGTAGGAGCTTTAGGAATCATCCGTGTTTCAGGAAATGATGCATTGTCTGTCGTTCAGAAAAGTTTTCCTGGTAAAAAGCTCGCAAAGCAGAAATCGCATACGATTCATTACGGTTATTTTATGGATGGTGAGGAAACGATTGACGAGGTGATGCTTTCTATTTTTCTGGCTCCCAAGAGTTTTACAACGGAAAATTCTGTTGAAATTGCTTTCCACGGATCTCCTCACATTGGTAAACGTATTCTGGAAACGCTGACTAAAAACGGTGCAAGAATGGCCAAAGCCGGAGAATTTACCCTGCGTGCCTTTATTAATGGGAGAATTGATCTTTCTCAGGCTGAAGCAATTGCAGATGTTATTGCTTCTGAAAATGAAGCCTCCCGAAAAGTGGCAATCAGTCAGCTGAAGGGCGGAATCACCAATGAAATTTCCCTTTTGAGAACCGATCTCCTGAATTTTGTATCCCTCATCGAATTGGAGCTGGATTTTGCGGAGGAAGATGTGGAGTTTGCAGACCGTACCGCATTGACGCAGCTGCTAAGTAAAATTGAGATTAAACTTCATTCCCTGATTGAAAGCTTCCAGTACGGAAACGCCATTAAAAACGGAACTGCTGTAGCCATCATCGGAAAGCCCAATGCCGGAAAATCTACTCTTCTGAATGCACTTCTGAAAGAGGAGCGTGCTATTGTAAGCAATATCGCCGGAACAACCCGAGATACGATTGAGGAAATCCTGCATATTAAAGGTCATGCTTTCCGTCTTATTGATACTGCGGGACTTAGGGAAACAGCTGACGAAATTGAAGCCATTGGTGTGAAAAAAGCAAAAGAAAAGGTAGAAAATGCGAATATCCTCGTTTATCTGACAGACGCGGGAACGAAGGACTTCTCAGAAGATATCGAAATGATTAAGTCATTGCTAAGAAACGACCTGAAACTGATCATCTGTGCAACGAAAATTGATGAAGTAATGCCGCATCAGTATGAAAAAGTTGAAGATGTTTTCAGAAATGAAATTACTCAAGAGTTTGATTTTATTACGATCTCTGCAGTGGAAAACCATAATATCCAGGATCTGAAAAATGAACTGTCTTCATACGTTGAGCAGTTAAAAGCATCGGAAAATAATGTGGTGATTACCAATCAGCGCCACTTTGAAGCGCTGCAGAAATCCCTGAACGCCGTTCATAAAGTTAACGAAGCCATTACTTTCCAAATCTCCACAGAGCTTCTTGCTTATGAGCTGCGAAATGCTTTGGAACATCTTGGTGAAATTTCCGGTGAGGTAACAAATGATGAGGTGCTTGGGAATATTTTTTCTAAGTTTTGTATCGGAAAGTAGGTAGTGTTTTAGATTGTATATAGATTGCAATTACAATAATACAGAAAACCCTTTAAATGTAATGTTTAAAGGGTTTTTTATTTGTATTTCGTTTTGTTTCAAAATTTAATATTGCAGAATATATACATTCAATTTGTTTCTATTTCGTTTCTATGAATTTGATTTGGAATAAAATTTGTAATTTTATCGTTAAAAAATGTTACATTTTGAAACAATGGGAAACATGGGGAAACAATATGAAACATTTTTGGGGAGAATTTAGACGTTATGGAAGTCAATAAAATTTGTCAATTCTGCGGAAATAGGTTTGTAGCTAAAAAGACTACAACAAAATGCTGTTCCGATGACTGTGCTAAGAAATTCTACAAAAAGAGAAAGCGTGATGAAAAGATTCAAGCAAGTGATAAGGATTTAGAAGTACAAATTAAAGGTTATGATATTGAAGAAATCCAAAAGAAAGATTATTTATCCATCAAAGAAGTTATGCTCTTACTTAATATTAGTAGAACATCAATTTATCGAATGTTAAAAGATGGTAGATTAAGCAAATTAGAAGGCTTTAAATCAGTTAGAATTAGGAAGGTTGACTTAGATGTACTTTTTAGTCAAAAAGCCGAAAATAACGAAGGAAAACAATATAATTTACCGTATTTCTGCGATGATAATTATTACACAATTAACGAAGTCTTAGACACATTTAAAGTGAGTTCAGGTTCATTTTATCATTTATGCAAAAAAAATAATATTCCGAAAATTCCAAAAGGTAAAAATGTTTATGTTCCCAAAAACTTAGTAAATACAATTTTCAATAATGAGTAAAAAAGTAACAGTGCTAAAAAAACTTGTAAAAGGTAATAAGAGTAATCTTTCACTAAATTTTTATCCTCCTGTTTTCAATCGAAAAACTGGAAAAAAAACTCGCTATGAAAAAACGAGTTATTTTATTTATAATGAATTTCAAAGCGAGACTGTGTACTATACAGATGCAAATGGGAAGAAACAGTCAAAAATTGAAATTTTAAAAGATAAAAATGGTAATCCTAAGAAATTAACATTGACTCCTGCTCAAAAACACCACAATAAGGAGACTAATGAGATGATTGAACTTTACAGAGCCAAGAGATTTAAAGAAATAATTAGTCCAGATATTTATACAGAAGCCGAGTTGAAAGGCTTAAAATTAACTGAAAATAAAAAGAAAATTTTTACAGAGTATTTTAAGGAAAAAGCAGAAAATGCAACAAAATCAGCGGGGGCATGGAATGCTAGTTATGGATATTTTTTTAAATATTATGGTAATAAGCTTTTTAGTGATATTAACAAAGCGTTGATTGAAGATTTTAAAAATAGGCTACTTAATTCTTTTCAATTAAGAAGTAAAAAGCACAAGCTAAAACGAAATTCTGCAGCAAGTTATTTTATAAGATTTATACAGGTTTTAGAAATGGCTTACGAAGAAAATTATCTTTCTGAAAACTTCAAAGGAAGAATCGAATGGATTGAAGAGGAAGAAGTGATGAAGAATTTTCTAACAATTGACGAGTGCAAAATCCTATTTGCTACTGAGTTTCCCGATGAGGTTTTAAAAAAATATTGTGTTTTTGCCCTTTTAACAGGATTGAGATATTCGGATATATCAAATCTAAAATGGGGTGATGTTGTTAGAAGACATGATACAGATTTTATAGATTTCAGGATGAAGAAAACCTCAGCATTCCAATATCATCCTATCTCCCAAGAAGCGATAAATCTTGTGGGAGATAAACAAAACAGAACTGACTTTGTTTTCGAAAGAATTGCTTATCATTCGCTAAATGACAATTTACGAAAATGGCTTTTAAAAGCAGAAATTGAGAAGAAAGTAACATTTCATAATTTCAGAACTTCGTACGCTGTAGCACAATTAGAAGCAGGAGCAGATATTTATCTAATTTCAAAAATGTTGGGACATAAAAATGTTAGTACTACAGAGATTTATGCAAAAATTGTTGATAAACGAAAAATAAGCACTATTGATAATATTATTTTAGGACTATGATAGACTTTTTACCAATTCAAGATGAGGATTTTACATTCTCATCATTATTCCAAGATTATGAAGAAGGTCATACAGATGCAACTGATTTCGGCATGTATCCATTCTTTAGACTTAGATATTTCTTTTTAGATAGAGAAAGATTGCCAATAAGAACTTTGAAAATTGATGAAGAAAAAATAGAAAGATTTGATATGTTTAAAAATATCTTTATGAGAGGAGATTATTTTTATCTTATTGCCTATCATTATTTTATTCATGTTAAAGAGTATGAATTTGAATATAAAGTTGAGGGTAAAATGCGTATTGAAGATAAAAACGGAGAATTAAAAATAGTATCTTTCTTTGAGCCACTATATAATGCTTTAATAGAGGAGAAAGTTAAATCTCAGAAATTACTCCGACACGAATATATTGTTTCTAAAAATAAGTATCTATACATAAACAAGCTTACGGAAATACTTTTCAATGATTACTTCGATTTAGATGATGCAATTAGGAAAGAGAAAAATGTCTTTGCAAAATATGGAATGGCTGTTAAAGAGGTTTATTTAGAAGTGTTCAGAGACTTTTATTCAAATTTTGTAGATTATCTTACAACTGAAAATTTTGAAGCTTTAAAAAAGATTGTTTATCCTTCTAAGAAAGAAGTTCAGTCATTTAAGTTTGCACCGAGAAAAACCTATAAAAATTTAAAAGATATGGAAGCAAGAACCAAAATTGTTGAATCCATTAAACAAAATTTGATAGAAAAAGGATTTATTTCTAACATAACCACTTTTGAACAGGTTTATGACCTTTTTGATAACAAAAGACGAGAATTACCAAAAATCCTTTGGGAGAAAGATATTACATCTTTAGCTACATTTTATAAAATAATGGAAGATGATAAAATTATTCAGGATACGGAAGGTGAGCATTGGAAAATTTTGGCTGATTATTTTATTCTTAAAAATGATTCGGAGATTTCAAGAGAAGAACTTAAAAGCAAAAAAAAGTCAACAAATTTTAAAATTTTAGCTGACCTTGAAAGCACATTTGACTTACTAAAAAAAATTATCGCATAATCTTCACTCCACCTTTGAAAATTTTTTCATTTTTTTTCATTTTTTCCGATAAAATTTGAGCTTATAAATCAAACAGTATTTTATTAATATTGTAATGTATTGTAATTCAAATTTTTAAAACTCCTACAGTAATGTGGGAGTTTTTTCATTTTTGGCACTCTTGCTAAATTGTTGATGGGTGTTCTGTTATGACAACAACACAAAAAACGACGAAACCCAGTCATAACGGAAATTTCGATTCAAGATTCGAAAAATTGGTGCAGACAGAAGTAGCTAGATACTTAACTGCTTACGCAACAGAATTAGAAAAATTGAGTGAAATAGCTCTTTCAAAAGCTGTTTTAACAGTAAAAGATGTTGCAGAACTTCTCGATATGAACGAGCGAGTAATAGTTCAAAAGATTAATGAAGGATTAATCCCTGCTTACAAATGCAAGATTACTAATAAGTTTTTTGTTTTGAAGCGTGAATTAATCAAAGAAATTACTTCAGGAACGCACTATAAGTCAATTTCAATGATGAAAGCAGAATTAAATAAGAATTTTGAAACCCAACAATTTGTATAATTTAAAATCTGAGATTATGTCTAAAAAAATATTATCTAAAAATCAAACAGCTAGAAAGCTAAGTAGAAATGAAAAACAAAGAATTACAATCGCAAATCTGACTTTAATTCCTTCTGTAATTAAAAACTATATTGATACGCTCGTGAAGGTTTATCGCCCAACTTTTACCTACAAACTAAAAGTTGAGTTTTTCTATTATATCATTGTAACGATAATAAGGCGTCAAAATACCTATGAAAATAAGGCACTAGAAAATATTCCTGTTGCACTTAATGCAACGGTTTTAAGGGGTATAAAATCAGACTATAATGAATATATAGATTGGCTTATTGAGCAAGAAGTTATTTTCAAGGCTGAAAATTACGTTGCTGGAAATTCTTCAAATAAATATTGTTTTGCCAATTTTATTTTACAATCCTTAAAAGAGGATTCAGGCTCTGAAATAGTTGAAATGGAAGCTTTAAAATCCAACACAATCATAGTGGCGAGATCGATTGAGGAATCCGAAGTATATAAAGATAACAAGCACCTTTTAAAGTGGTTTAATGATGGTTTGGAGATAGATTTTGAGAGAGCTGTAAACTATATAAAAGATTTATCATATTATGAAGGTGAAATCTTTGATTTAACGCATAAAAAAGTTCATTGGAATCATCAAATATTAGCATTGCATCATAAGGCTTTTTATGCAACCCGAAATGAGGAAAGTGATTTTCGTTTGCATACAGCTTTAACAAACTTGAAGAAAATATTCAAACCTTTTATTACTTATGAAGGTCAAGAACTCATAGGATATGATCTAAAAAATTCGCAACCGTTTTTCTTGATATTTTTAATAGATTCTATTATAAATAACAATGATAGAATAAATTATATATTAAGTAAAGTATATGATAAAAAGACTTATAATTCCTTTATGTTGCAGAATCTTCGCAAACACCTTTCTACAGAGGGTTTTCTAAAAGAGTATGATGCGTTTAAAACATGGGTTCTTGATGGTGAAATTTATGAAAATATGGAAAGTATTATTAAACCAAAGAAACGTTTAGGTTTTTATTTTGCTAATAAATATAACGACCGAAAAAAAGTGACAGAGATTAAAAAAGTGGATAATGTTAGAGCTTTGATGAAAGGAGTTATTTTCACTTTATTTTTCAGTGGTATAAAAACTAGAAATTCAAACTACAAAATTTTTAAAGAAGCTTTTCCAAATTTGGTTGATGCAATAGAGTTATTTAAGGGAAATGATAATGCTGTTTTTTCCAAATTGCTACAAAATATTGAATCGGAGTGTATCATTGATTTTGTATCAAGGAAAATCGCCAAAGAGTACCCAGAAATGCCTTTATTTTCGATTCATGACTCTTTGTCTACAACAGAGAATTACGCTCCTATTTTAGAGGATTTGATGCCTAAATACATCTTTGAGTACACAGGCTTAACACCTAAAATAGAGGAGGAAAAATGGAAGAAGCATGATTATCAAGTTGACTATAAAAGAGAGTTGAATTACATCCTGAGTGGTATGGTTATAATGATTTTTAAAATTAATTTTTAACATCGAATAAATAATAAAAGTAGGCTTAGAAACAAGCCTACTTTTATCAAAAATGTATTTAAATTATCAAATAAAAAGGTTTCAAAATGATTTATAAGTTTGAAGTATTAAAGTATCTTTTTGCAAAATCAGTAATTGATTTATGTCGTTCGGTAATTTCTTTTTCAGTCCAGATATATTTTTCTCTAATTTCTGTATAGCTTGAAAGTGCTGTATCTTGAAAAAGTTCACTTTTTTTATCAAATGATTTATTACTGAATTTACTATTTTGATTTTTTGTTAAAAGTGCTAAATTTCCTACGATGTGTAAATATTTGGATTTAAATTCTTCAGAGTATTCTTCATCCTCTGGATTTTGAGGTTTTATATGTTCAATTGTATAATTATCATAAAGTTCTTTATCAAGCAATATACCTGAGAGATTTATTTTTCTTAGATGATTTTCATACTGCCATAAAACAAATTTTATAGTATTTCGATTATAATGCCATTTCTCATTATCAAAATAATTTATAATAATATTTTCAAAATGATCATTATCATTCCAGTACCATTTAAATCCACTTATAGTCGCATTTTTTATATCCTCATATAAATCATTTATATTGTATGCCTGTTCAAAATTAAAGTACTGTTTTGCATAGTTATGCAAATAGTCTGTCCTGTAATCACCTAATTTTAGCTTGAAAGAAAGAATTTCTAATAGCTTTAGAATTTTGGTATAGATCTCTCCTTTATTTTCACCTCGATTGAACAAAACAAGTAATACTAATTTCCAATTAACTTCATTGCCAACGAAGAATAAATTTGAAATCTCTGATTGTCCTCTATTATTTACAACGGTTTTTGCACTATGGGTTAATTCAACAAAGTTTTCGAAAAATAATTTTATCCATTTTATTTTATCTTCGGTATTGTTCAATTTTTCCTTTATTGCTTCAATATTTCCGTTAATATTAAAAAACAAATTGCAGTAATTATCTAAAAGTTCATTCTCAGTAAAATATCCCTCAACAGCTTCAATATTACGATAAGTTACTGAAATATCATCCTGAACATCAGAAATATCGTTATTTGCTTGATTACTATCTTTACTTTGAATATAAATTTGATGCATTAGATATGCCTTAATTACCTCAAATCTTGAAAGTTCTTTACCTCGGTTATTTTGATATTCAAAAACCTGAGTAGCTTCAACTTTATTTGAAATGTAAAAGGTACTAATTATTGCATTCTCCAATGTTTCTTGAACAATATCAATGATTTCATTATCAAGCTTATTCAATTCGATCTCAAAAAAATTAAATGCTGCGATTATTCGTTTCTGTGAAATTGTCTCTGTATCATCAATAATTGAAATTAAATGTTTTTGTGAAATTTTTTTAAAAATTTGATGATCATCCTTAATTGTTCTAAATACATCGGTTAAATATGTACTTCTAATTTCGTTTGCATCTTGTCCTTTAGCTTCTTTTATTTTGACAATCGCAGAAAGAAATAAAATTGTTGTTGTTAGTCTTTGTTGTCCATCGATGATGAAAAATGTTGAATCAGATTTTTCAAAAAGTAGTTGTCCCAAATAGTAACGTTTTCCTTTTTGTTCTAACAAATCTTCTAAAAATTGAGAACATTGTTTATTTTCCCAGCTATAAGCACGTTGATAAGCAGGGATTCTAATATTTTCTACGGATTTAAAAAGCAATTTGATACTTTCCAATTTCTGATTTTCTTTATGTAATGTAGATTCCATTTCAATTTGTTCTGTTTTCTTATCATTTCTTTATCCAATAATGCTTAATATTAAGTTTTTCAAGTTGAGGAATGATTTTTTCAATAGTTTTTTTAATTAATTCATCATCAGGGTGTGCAATAGCATAAAGATTATCAGGATTTTTTTCTATATCAGACATAATTTTTACTAAAGCTCTTCCAAAATGAGATTTAATTTGACCACTATCAAAAAAATCTCTTTTTTTAGTTGGTGAGTAATAGTTTGATTTAGCTCCTTTCGCTTCCACAATAAGTGTTTTGCCATCTTTTACCGCTTCTATATCATTTCCTTTTGACTGTCCGAAGCATTGATTTATTATTTGCCATCCATCATTTTTCAGTTGTTCAGATAAGATTAGAATGACTTCATCTTCTGTTAATTTACTATTTAAATTGTTATTGTACATCTCTTTTAAAATCTTATTCTGCTTCTCTCGGCATAACAATAAATTTCACTTGTTGCTCGAATTTATTGCACGTTAGAGTTTCTATTATCTGATATGAATTATAACTATCATAATTTTCAAGGAACTTATTAATTGCTTTTTCAATTGTTTTATAAGAATCTTCAAGGTAATTTGTTACTATTGGCAATCTTTGATCTTCCGTAATATCCGCCTTAATAACTATCTTCTCAAAAAAAGCTAAAGACTCCGAAGAGTTAGTATAGAAATTTTGCACATGATTGAAAGGTGACTTTTCTAATTTTGTACATTCTATAAAGTCTTCTAATAATTGCAGTTTAACATTAATTACTGTATTTGATGTTTCTAATTTTACAGGTATTTCAATGGAATTTTCTCCATTGGAAATAATTTTTTGAAATAGCCCAATGAATTGCTCTCCTGTATCTATATTAGATGTTTTGATATAGAATCGTGCTTGAAAATTTTCGTGCAACGCTTTATGTAAAATGCTTTTTAAAATTTCAGAACTATTTTCTAGTCTCCTAAAGTTTTCTACATTTTTATTTACCTCAATATTTCCAATGACATATTGATGATCTTTTACATCAAATGATATATAGAAATTATAATTTACATTATGAATTGTCTTTTGTATTTCCATATTAAAATTTTTAAAATTTACTATCTATTTGTACCTCCCTTACTAGTCCATTTAGAAGACTTTCAAATGCTTCACTTTGTGACTTCCCACCTGATATTTTAGAAATAAGTTCATTAAGTTCAAATTTAAAAGCTAATCCACTTCTTGGATTGTAAAGTTGTCCAAATTCCCAATTTGTTTTATCAGACATCTGCTTTAAAGCGAAATATATAAGTAATTGCTTTAGATCACTATTCTTAAAATTTCTATTGACTGTTTTAATCTCAACAATAGTATTATCTATTAATAAATCAGCTTCTAAATTGGGAATAAATCCATATCCTTTTAATGTTGGTCTAAAAATTATATTTTCAGAGTTTTGCTTATTTATAAACTCTAAAGTATTATTTGATATTTTTTCAATTTCATTAATTTCAACTTTGGTTAAAATAAGATCTTCCTTTTTGTAATTTCCATTTTTCCAGATTTTACTTGCAACTTCCTTTGTCGTATTTAATAAAGTTTTATTGTCTGATAAAACAGTTTTAAGTTTTTGCTTCGATGTAATCACTTGTTCGGATAAAGTAAATGCAATCTCAGAAACAATATCATAGCGAGCTTTTTGAAGTGAAGGGATAGATATTCTGTTTACTTCAGTAAGCTGAGTACCATTTACCATTCTTATGAAGTTAGGAGTCAAAAATGGAAAACTTTGTTTCCAAATAGGTGAAAATTTTTCTGCAATATCTCTTTCATTTATCATACTAAGACAGGTTTTGTTAATTGTTTTCTATCTGCAAACCAATCTCTCATTAATACCTCTTCTTTACTAAATAAATTCTTATTATGGTCTCTCCAATGTTTGCCTTCATCTCCTAGATAATAAGATGAATATAAAATTGATCTTCTTTCCCACATTGTAAGAGTCGTGAATTGACTTTTTATATCTCCAAGCCAAAAATCACAATCCCAATTTGTCATTGCTACAATTATTTGTCTTTTTAATAAGTGATTGGTTACTGTTTCAAAAAGGTTAATAAAGATAGTTTCTTTAGCAGGAGAATGTCTTAATGAAAGTATTTGAACAATATAATTTAGATTTATTTCAATCTTAGTTAAATAATTTTCTTCAGCAAATAGTTCTAATAAAGCACTATCAACAAAATTCTTTCCAGCATCAACTAAGTCATCGTAAACACTCCTGACTGCTCTGATTATAGTTGTAAAAACAGGAGATAGATTTAATAAATTATTGCTGTCTAGTAAAATTTTTACTGCATTTACTTGGTTTTCTTCTGTCAAAGCTTTTATTGAATTTATCGCTTGCTTGGTAACTGTTTGGTCAATTCTGGTTTTGTTTACTTCTCGAGATAATATTCCAATAATATCTATTTGACGGATTGAATGTTTAATAGTTTCATAATCCTCATCAGCCGTAGCCGAGTAAGGATCAAATCTAATAGAAATGTTTAATAGTTTTTGTTCTTCTTCAGGATTATATATTTCATCAGATATTGGATCTAAGAAATAGTGAATTTCTCTAAATTCCTCCGAAGACATAATTTTTGTTTTATCCTTTTGTAGGCTAAGTTGAGCATTTGATAATTTTTCGGACAAAAGAATTAAAGTTTTATATGCTTCGGATTCACTATTACAAAAGATTGTGTAGTCATCAACATACCTACAAAAAACAATACCCTTCGCTTTCAAGTTAAGATCTGTATTGTTTAAAGCTAATTCAGCTAAAATTCTTGATGCGGGTCCGCCAACGGGTAATCCGTATGATATAGTTCCAGAAAAGATGCTTAATAACTTCAGTATCCTTTTTGGAATATCTGTAGTATCAATTTTTTTTAAAGCATTTTCAAGCTTATGATGATTTACTCTTGGGTAAAAATTAGATATATCAGTTTGTAAAACATAATCAAACTGTTTGGAGTATTCTACACATTGTTTTTTATAGTCTATCCAATTTGCGTCTTTAAATAATGAACTTTTTTTTGCATTCCATTCGTACCTGTAAGAAAAAACATTTTTATCTGCCTCTTTAATTCTTTTATTTTCAATTTTTTCAGCTAGAGATATTACTATTCCCAAATAATATGCGTTCCAAAAAGGTTCAATTAATGTTGCTTGTCGAAATCCATAATATCCTACTTGACTAAGTGTTTCGAGATTAATAGGAGGAGAAAGTGATAAAGATTGTTCAAAATTTTTATGGTAATCCTCTAGGATATCTAAACATTGTTCCAGCTTGTCTTCAAAAAGATATCTTTCAAAAGGGAAAGGAAATATATCTGTATCTCCATGTTTAATGATATTTAACAATGCTTTTTTAAAATTTTTTCTCATTCAGGGTTATTTTTTTTGATAAAGTTTTCTAATTTAAATAAAACTTCTATTTTTTTACTAGGTATTTTTACGGTATTTGTATAAATAAAATGAAAAAACCTGTTATAAACAGGTTTTGAAGCATTTAACATTTTTCTTTTTTGAAATACTTTTTCATTGCATTGATTGTGAGTTTCAAACCTCGTATGAGGAAATAAGCACCTCCCACATACAAAAAGAGATATACTGACAGTATCAAAATAAGCGATACATCATCCCAAATGCTGTATGGTTTAAATTCAAATGGTGTAATACACGCTCTCTGAAACTGCAATATCATTTTGCGTTGTTAAAAGGATTTTTCCCCTCTCGCATAAAGACTGTTCCCATTTTTTGATATTGGATTGGTTGTCCCTTCACACAGGCTGTATAAATCCCACTTCCGAACCCATTTTGCGCTCTGATTATAGTTACCTCTTTTTCATCAACACCGTTATCAATTGCTACAAATTTTTTGAGACGGTTGTTTTTGATTGGCTCTTTGAAATCTTTTGGTAAATCACACTCTTTAGCGGTTGGTGATTCTTTCGGTTTTTCTTCTTGTGCGAAATAAAGTGTTGGTAATGCTAATAGTAAAGTAAAAATTAATTTTTTCATTGTAATTATTTTTGATTGTTAATAGTTGTATTTGATTTATTGTTTTTAGGAAATAGTTTTTTGTAGATGTAAATAAGTAACAGGATAACCAAAGGGAGAATTACATAAATAATATATTCCTGATGGTCATAATATCCCCAAAGTCCTATAAAACCGTCATAAACATAACTTCCCTTATAGGTTTTATATGTAAAAGTATGGAAGGGGTAAGAATGAGATGCAGGTGAGTAATTGGTATCACATAAAGGGCAGGGAATATAATCAGGAGTGATTAGATAATATTCTTCATAGATTACAATTCCTTCACCTCTAAGGGTGTTTGTGTACATGGGATGCCAATTGGTGAGATAACTTACATATCCGATGGTATTGAATATAATCCAGAAGAATAAAAATTTTTGTTGTTTGATGCTTAATATCATTGTTTCTATTTTGTTTGATTTTGGGCAACAAAAAAGTGAGTAACAAGTATTCTCGCAATGTTAAACAGGCTCTGCAAAGCCTAAGCACAATTACGGAAACCGCTACTCACCTATAGGCAAGTGCGATAACCATTTTTGTAATTGTGCTTTGATGAATGTTGCAGATTCGTTTAACAATACAAAAAAAGTTTTCACTTTTTTATCGTCGATGTCCTCTAAATATAGCTTTCGCTTTTTAGATAAATTTTTTTATATCAATAATTAAACCGTTTTAATTGTTTATAGTTTGCAAAAGTGCTAAAAAAATCAACACGATTTGACTGATTTTGAATTTTTCTTTAGAATAGATTGTTAAAATCTTTTTCAGTTTTCACTAATTCAGGATACAGTTCTCTAAAAATCCATTTAAAGCTATGGTCTGTTTTTTCAGGGTTAGCGTAATATTGATTCAGCTTATTTTGAAAAGTTTTTTTTCTATCAAGTAAAATTAATTTATCATATAATCCGTAGTGTTTGAACGCAATTTCTATGTACTCCCAATACTTTGCATTTGAATAAAGGATATTATTCGCGAATTTTATCCATTCATGATCCTTAAAGGCATATCCAATAATTCTGCCTTGCTTTGCTGATTCAATAATTCTGATTATGTTTTTAAACTGAAATAGATACCCTCTAAAAGTGGAATTATCAAAATTTTTGGAGAAGTTAGAAAGTATAATCATATTTTCAGCAACTTCTGGAGTGTCTTTATAAAATTCAAACAAGTATTTTTCATCTCTTTCATTGATTTTATATCCTCGTTTAATAATGAGCTCATATATTAAGTCTTTGTTCTTCAAATCTTTTCTTTTGAAAAGAATATCTAATACTGTATTTCCTTCTGGGTCCACAATATTAATGTCATAAACAAAATCATAATTTTCATAAATAAACTTTAGGAAATTGAAACTTTCATTATTTGCCAACTTTAACCAACGGTGAAGTGCAAATTTAGAATCAATTGATAATTTTTTATTTAATTGGTTTAGTTCTTCATAATCAAAGCTAAAAAGTTTATTTTTTATTGCACTGAAATTTTTTAATACACTATTCTTGGTTTCATTAATTTCACTACAGATAGCATCGACTTTCCATTTAATCTGCTGTAGGCGTTTCTTCTTTTCTTCTTCATTTTTTCGATTCTGTTCTTCAATCCTATTCTTTCTTTGAACTTCTTCAATTAGAGATTTTTGTTTTCCAAAATCATAGAAAAATACTTCATTATTAGCATTGTCAAAATGTAGACAATCTAATCCTATCCTAACAGTATTCCATCTATCATAAAATTCATTTATGGATGATAAATGAGTCGATTTATATTTACATTCAAGATAGAGACTATCTGAACTTTCATCGAATTTAAAATAATTTTGATGGGTTGATAGATATTTAATGTCCTTTACCATTTGGGAAGTACCTTCTAATATATTTAAATCATCTAACAGCCATATTAAATAAATTCCCTTTTTTTTATAAAAATCATATCTACTTAAAATATATTTCTGTGAAAGTTGTGAAAGTTGAATCTCAAAAATAATTTTTTTATCTAAAAACTCACAATAAACATCTGGTCTTCTCTTGTCGCAGCCATCATAAATAAAATGGTCATCTACTCTTACATTTGTAACATTTTTTGTTGTTAAAAGCTTTTCACCGATAGAATTTTTTAAATAAATATGTCTTTCCGACTCTTTAGTGTGGCTAATACGAGAAAAAATATCTTTTTCTTCTTGCGTAAGGCTTTCTTTTAAAATACAAGGTATTTCCGAATCAGTATGCTTAAAATGAATATTATGGTATTTACTTGAAGAAATGATTAATTTCTCGCCACATTCAACACAATAAGGCTGAATCTCCTTGCGGTTGTATTGTGTTCTATACTCAAAGCCAACTTGTCTATCGTTGAAAATTTCGTCGGCATTTAAATATTTTTCTGTGATTCCGTCTTTGGCAAATTTTATGCTTCTTGAATTAGTCATAACTTCTTATTGAGTTTTCAAGTTTTTCTTTTATAGCATGATAAGTGAAATCAAAATCAATAAAATCTTTTTTAACTTCTACTTCTTTTACGAAAATTAGAAATTCCAAAATAAATTCTGAAGGATATTCCAATAATTTTTGTTTCATTCTATCAGATTCAAGATAATCTATAAGTCCTAGAATTGAACCAAATAATCCTATTGGTGAATTGTTTGAGATTCCTATCTTAAAATTATTCTTCTCTTCTCCATACCAATCTTGTGGTGTAATTATATATACCAAATAATCATCTAAATATTGTGGAATAATTTCAAATAAAAATTTTTCCTTATTGGGTTCAACAAATTTTGAATTTCTTGAATCATTTTTAACCCAGCTATTAATAAAGCATAGTTGATAGCAATCCCAAAAAACAGAATCAATAGACTCTATTTGCTTAATATTGCAATTAAAGCAAAAAACCAAATAGTCTATAATTTCATCCTTTGTGAATGGTATCCTGAGAGAATCACTTGTACCATGATACTTGTATATGGATTTTAAAAAGTCGGGTTCAAAATCATAATATTTCTTTTCTTGATAGAATATTGATTTTAAAAATATTTTTAATTCATTTTCATCACTATAATTAAATGTCGAAACAATTTTATTATTATAATTGTCAATAATACTATAAAGAAACTTATTGTCTACACCCAAATATCTTTGTCTACCATCAGAATCCAGATTAGCAATATAAAATAGAATTTTCACTAAATTCTCATATTGACCTTTGGTAGATAGGTCTTCAAAAACATTCAATTTGTAAATAAATAACATTAAAGCGACCAACCTGTCCTCTGATTTTGCTTTATCCACAATTTCTGTCATTGTTTTGAGGTCAGAAATGAGGAAAGCTAAGAAATTTTCGTTTAAAAAGTGTGTATTATCAATTTCATCATTAAAATATTTGTAATAGTTTTGACCGTAAGCTAAAGACAGCGATGTAGTATTTCCATTTCTATAATTGTCTTTGAAAATTCTGTCGCAGATAATTCCAATAGTATCAATTTCATAACGCTCGTAGATTCCTATTCTTTCAATTTCTTCTTTTAGTACTGATTTGTTAAATGATTTGCCGAGAGACAAGGATAAGCTCTTTTTATCACTCGCTTTTTCTCTCAATTTATAATTATTGAACTTTTCTTGTCCACTATAGCTATCGTTTCCTCGATTATCAATAAATTGTTGTTTATCAAATAGTAATCTATAAACATCATAATATGAGTATTTTAAAAGTTTGACTAACATAAAATCTTTCAAATCAACCTCATTTTCTATTCCTTCTATACTTATTCGAAGCTCATTTAAATATCTTTTAGCATTTCTGATATTTTTAATAGAAGCAAAAACATTTCCTTGGTAGTAATCTAAGTGTAAGTTAATATCAAAAAATGCTTCATTTATCTCATCCTGCTTTGTTGGCAGAAATTCTATAAATCTTACTTTAATGTATTTATTAATGTCTTTTTGTGTTATCGGAGCCAATGGAAATTCTTTCAAAAATATTTTTTCACAATATTTTTCAGGATTTGGGATTTGATTATTTTTAAGTGCTTCATTAATATATTCTTTGTCATATCCTACAATGTAATTGAAAACATCAAACGATGCGGTGTTTCTTATTAATTTTAGAACTTCAAATACCTCATTGGGCTGCAGTCTGTCCAAATCATCAAAAAAAACAATAACCTTTTTATTCAACCTATTTAAAAGCTTGTTTAGATTATCAAAATCGTCCGAAAGACTATTTTCGGGCAATAAATTAACGGCATTTAAAAGAGTTTCAGTAGTAGTATTTTTGTTTACTGATAAAACGTTACTTGCGTATTTTTTTAGTTCTTTAGAAATGTCAAAACTGTGAGGTGCGATTTCTTTTTCAACGGTAGTAAAAAAGTCTTGAATAATTGATTTGACTGAAATGTTAAGCCAACTATTAAATTGTACGATTATAAATCTTTTATCTTCCTTTAAATTTTCTTCAATTAAATTCATGAATGAAGATTTTCCATCACCCCATTTACCTACAATTCCAATAGCTATTGAACTTTTTGATTTGTTATTTTTTACCAATCTGGCAATTTGAATTGCTTTTGTTTTCCTTCCTAAAATATCATTATCACTTTTGTCAATAGGGTTATCATCATAAAATTTATCGTTTTGATTATTATTAGTTGGCTTTGGTAAAGCAAGTGTTAAAGCAACAGGAATTAAACAAATGATATATATAAAGTCAAAATATTTTAGAACTTCAAAATGTTTGAAGGGAATCAATGAATCACAATAATTTAATCTAATTATTGTATAAGCAATGATGCCAATGACTGGATAAATCAGTTTTTCGGATTTTACAAAAAATCCTTTTTTTATTTTCGATATAGCCCAGATTATAGAGAAGATAAAAAGCAAAATAATAATACCGTCCATCAATATTGAATTGTCTGCTTTTACTAAAAATTTATCAACAATAAATTCTTGATAGAGGGAGATTAGAAAATGGTTAAAGGCTACAAAAAAAACTAATAAAATAATTAAGGTTTTATGCTTTTCGATATACTGCATCTGATGCTTTTTACAAAGATATTTATAAATCTCAACAATATCTCTCAATATAGTAGGTATCTATACAAAAGTACCCCACCATAGGGCAAGTTTTTGGTAGTACCCCCACCTGTTGAAAGTCGAGCAAAAGTTTTCGGACGGTCTAAAAACCTCAACGCTTTTTTTGAATATTTTTAGACTGTAACTCAAAGTTAGAACAGGTTTTAAGAAATTTTCTACGGATTTAAAATATTACTGCTGTTTCATTTAAATGTATGCTAAATTTAGAACATTTGGCACGCTTTTCGACTACTAAAAAGCAACAAAAAACCCCGTCAATATTGGAACTATTGAGCGGGGGAATGTAAAAAATTCTAACGCTAATTAAAACTTACTTACAATGGCAAAGTTAACAAATTGTCTTGATACTTTCAGTATCTATGTCGGAACGTACAAAAAGTACAATAATGGAAGCCTACAAGGTGCGTGGCTTGAACTTTCAGATTATTCGAGTTATGACGAGCTTTTAGAAGCTATGCAGGAGCTACACCAAGATGAAAAAGAACCCGAATTTATGCTACAGGATTACGAATGCTCGGAGTTCTTTATCAAACAAAAGCTAATAAGCGAATGTTATCTTTCAGCAGATATTTACGAAATAGCCGAACAAATCAATAATTCAGATTATGATTTTGAGGTAATAGAAGCCTATGCAGAGTGCATGAGTTACTATCATAAGGACGTGGAAGACCTTTTAGATAATCTTTCAGATTCATATTATGGCAAGTATAGTTCGGATGAAGATTTTGCGCAGACTACTTTAGAACAGGACGGCTCAATTCCTGAAAACTTGCCTTTTTACATTTACATTGATTGGGAAGCGACCGCCAAACATTTAATGTATGATTATATGAGTTCTAACGGTTATTATTTCAAAAATTAATTAGAATAAAAATCTTTGCACCTTGCTTAATTGCAGGGTGCTTTATAAACAATTTACAATTATGAAAGCAAGATATATAAGAGTTAGTACAGGAGCGCAGAACACAGCAAGACAGGAAGAAAAACAGGCACAGGGTGAAAGATTATTTATTGATGTTGTTAGCGGTTCTAAACCTTTCAAAGACAGAGAACAGGGAAAGGAACTGATAAAAGCTATTGAGCGGAGCGAAATTAATTATGTCTCGGTAAGTTCTATTGACAGACTCGGAAGAAACTTGTATGACATTCTTACGACCTTGGAGTTTTTCAAGGAAAAGGGCATTATTCTCAAAGTGGATAATCTCGGAATAGAAAGTTTGATTGAAGGCAGGGAAAATCAGGCTTTTAAACTGATTATTTCTGTAATGGCTAATATTGCCGAAATGGAAAGGGAAACCATTTTAGAACGTCAACGTGAGGGGATTGCACTTGCAAAGGCTAAAGGAATCTATAAAGGACGTGAGAAAGGTTCTACAGAAAGCGTCGAAGAATTTCTTTCCAAATATAAAGAAGTAGTAAAGAGTCTAAAAAAAGGAAATTCTATAAGAGATACAGCTAAGATTTGTAATGTTAGTATTGGGACTGTACAAAAAGTTAAGAATTTTAAATGATTGAAATTAAATTATTCCTTTATTGTACTTGTCAAATAGCTCAACCATATTTTCGTGATGTTTTGAATTTCCATAATTTAACACAATTAGATTCGTTTTACTTCTTGTTATTGCAGTGTAAATTAGTTCTTCAAAAGAAGTTTGAAAATCAGAACCATCATATTGTTCCTCTAGTATAAGAAATAGTGTATTAGCTTCCCAGCCTTTAAAACTGTGAATTGTGGATAATTTTAAAGTCCCTCTGTCATACCAAAAATGATGTTTTTTATTGTCACGGATAAACTTTAAAGACTGCGATAATTGTTTGTAATGAGGATATATTTGATGCAGTTTTTTTAATGAATATTTTTTGTCAGTATTTAATAGGTCTGATAAATCATTGCTAAGATACCATTCTTCAAATTTAGCAGCTGAAATTTTAAATTTATTAATAAAGTAATTTATTCTTTCATCAAACACATTATCCTTTGTTTCTCGAAATAAATCTCTTAGAGCCATTATAACAGCAATCTTATTTTTTTTCTCATCATCACTATCGCTTGTTCCAATAAGAGATAATCCAGTTTTAACAATTTCCGAACTTCTAAATGTTTGCAAAAAAAGTTTATACCATACCTCCTGCGTCTCAAACATTGTATTGGTTTTTTCTTTGCTTTTATATCTATAGTAGCATTCAAATTCTCTTAATACATCGATTCTAAAGCCTAATATAGTTATATCATTAGGGTGTTCATCCAATTTAATTGAGTAATCTCTGATAATATCATAAAGTTTTGTTATGTCAATTGAGTTTTCATTCTCAAAAAAGACATAATTGAGTGTTGATGGATTATCAAAATCTAATACTAATTGTTGTCTTTCATTAAAATTATCTATTTCATATTTAGATGTGAAGTTTTGTTGCTGAAATTTTATTGCCAAATCTTTTATTTTTTTAACCGACCTAAAGCTGTCTTTCAGAGTATTTGGTTTACCTTTAACATTCGTTTTTAAATCTTTTTCTTCTAATTCATTATCATATATATTTTGTTTTTCATCACCTAATATTAAATATTCCCCTTCCTCCGCAAGAAAATTATCTTTAATTAAATCCATCCAAGATCTATGATAATCTTGGATTTCATCTATAAGGATTGTTTTATACTTAGTAATATTTTCTTCAAAACCACTAAATAATTCTTTGTTTGAATAATAGTTATTCTCAAAAAAAGAAGACTTTTGTTGTTGACCAAATTCATCGAAGTTTTTTGGTATTATAATCTCAATTCCGCAATTGTTCATTTCAGCAGAAAGAAAGTTATGATAATTATTTATGTAAAAATTATCCCAAGTAAAATCTTCTCGAATTCTATTTATTTTATCATGTATATAATTTTTTAGCGTCATATTATAACAGAGGATAAGAACTTTATCATTATGTCTTTTATGTGCATTAACTGCTCTTGCTGCCATTACAGTTGTTTTACCTGACCCAACAACACCTTTTACTCTCTGTTCAATATTAGGAGTGCTTTGTGCTAATCTTAACTGCTGTTCAGTAAATTTAATCTCAATTCCTTCGTCTTTAGAGTGGAATGTAGGTTTGAAATACCTTTTAAAACTATCGTATAATGAGTTGTCAAATAATTTAGATGAGAAGTTTGAAATTATATACCTACTTTTGAATACAGATGATATTTTCTCAATATTCAAGTCATCATTTCCTAGCAAATCAATATTCCATTTTAAAAAGTCAGAATATTTTTTGTCATTTTTATATGGCTTTATCAATAAATTTTCAATCTCGCTTGAATTAGCTTTGTGAAAATATATTGCACAGGAAACAAGTGACCAATATTTATAATTTTTTATCTTTTTTTCAAGTAAATTTTCAATATGAAGATTATACAAATTATCTTTATACCTTAGTACTTGGTCAATTGGTGATTTAATAAATGCATCAGTAAACTTTAATTTCCATTTTTTCGCTTTATCTACATAATAATTACTTAAATCCCAATCTTTAACTTCAATTATCATTACACCATATCCTTTTCGCATTAATATAATGTCAGGTTTATCTCCATTTAGGAAAGGTTGAAAAAAAACTTCATAACTTTCGTCAAAATTTTCACTTAAAAATTGAAGTAGATATAATTCACCTGGCTCAGGCTTAACCCGTCCAGTTTTTATTATTTGTAGATTAGGATATAATGTAGCCATATATTAAAAATTATAATTGATTGAGTTTTACGAAATATTTACTGATCTAATCAAACTTATCACTTCCATTAATAATTACTTCTATTTTTTCAAAAATTTTCATTTCGTAATTATCAAAATTTGCTTTAATTTCATTTGAATTATGTTCACTTTCATAGTACTCGACAACACGTGAAGGCACGCCGTAGTCACTTGCAATTCTTCCATTTTCTGTGAGAGCATTATATTCAAGTTTTACTAAAAGCCTGTCAATACCTACAACTTTTTCAAATTCTTTATCATTTTCTTGAGCTTGTATAAAACGATACATAATATTGAAGACACCAAGATATTTAACAACTTGATATTTAAGAGTATTATAAACAAATTCAGCTGTGTCTGAGATTGCTTTATCAGTTTTTATATTTTGCGAGATTTTATATCTGACAGAGCCTATAAATCCACCAATCAGATAGAAATGCAATAAATGGGTTAATGTGGAAATATTCCCATTCACCCCTTTATAATCAATTAGAAATGCTAATTTTGGATTTTTAACTATTGGTCGAATAACCTTTAAGATAACTTTAAATCCATCATAATCAATATCCATTTTAAAGTTAATAACTCTGATAAGAGTTTTTATTGCTTCTACTTCTGAAGTGGTTAATCTTTTAATTTCATCATAAATTATAATTTTATCAAGTCTACTGACGACTTTATACAAATTGAATATTTCATCAGGAATACCTCTTTTTTCTTGTTCTTCTTTTATACTTGTTTTTCTATCTTGGTCAGCCTGTGAAAGAAATTCATCTTTTGAATAAAACAAATCTATTTCGTCTTTTGGAGACTGTAAATCATAATTTTTATGCTTGATTCCTTCTGGTAAAGATTCAATCGCTTTCATAAAATCATTTTGAAGTATTATAACTCTTCCAGAATAATGATATAAAAACCGACCTGCTCTACCAGCAATATTTTTCGCATCGAATTTTTTTAAATCTTTATCTCCCTTTTTACTATGTAATACAATTAAGTTTTTAGCAGAAGTATTTACTCCTTCTGTAATAGTGGTTGTTGAAAGTAATACTTTTAAATGACCAGAATTAAATAATTTTATAATCTCTTTTTGAATATATTTTGGTATTAATCCATGATGTACAGCAATTCCTTTTTTTAATGCTTTTATGATCGTCCAATCTTGACTGAAATTTTTAGAAATATGATTGATGAAATCAGAATAATCATCATAAGAATGATGATTAAAAATATTTGATTCTAATAATGTTGTAGCGTAACTTTCCGTGTAATTTCTAGTCGAACAGTAAATAATTGTATTTTCACTTATCAAATTTATTTTTCTAACTATTTCAATTAGCCTATCGGTCTTTTTATTTGTTTCAAAATCAAATTCTAGGTATTTATCAACATCAATATGCTTTTTAGTCTTAATATCTTCGTATGACTTACTAACAATTTCGTATTGATTATAATTGAGAAGTTCAATTTCATTTTGTATCAAAAAATTGTCGAACGAATTGTTATAATCATTTCTCTGAGAGTCATAAAAATCAATGTATGGTCCAGCTAATAATATGTCAACATTATTCTCTAAAGCGTAAAATACAGATAACCGATATGCAACATCTCTTTCATTCTCTTTCATTTCTTCATCAAGTAAATACTCATTGTCTATTTTATAAATTTCATCAATAAATGCAAAATCAAAACTTATTAATGATGGATTTTTTTCTTTAAAAGATAAAAATCTTTCAGGAGTGTAAATAAACAAGTTACTTTCTTCAAATTCAGTTACTTCGCTTAGAGTATGAATTTTGTATTTACTTCTAAAATAGTGATAGTTCGAATCAGATATCAATTTTTCCATATTTTCAGAAAGCAATGCAATTGTTGGGAAAATTAAAACTACATTTTTGTAGTCCATTTTTTTGATAATCTCAAAAACAATATGTGTTTTGCCAAATGAAGTACTTGCAGATAAAAAATACCTATTTAACTTCCCAATTTCAAACAAATCCATAATTTTCATTTGATATTTATGAACTTTTAAATTCTCATTTGTGTGTAAAGTGCTTTCATAGAGTAAAGAGGAAAAGGTATTTAAGTTATACTCTTCGATTTGTGTCTCCTGATTAAATTCTTTACTAAGTGTGTCAAAATAATGAGGAATGCCTGCAACATTCGAAATATATTTTAAGAATTTTAAATCAGATTGATTTAAAGAATCATTTTTTATTTCGTTGAAATAATCACACACGGATTTAATAAGAATATCATCAGATATTTCTTTTAACTTAAATTTGCTAATTTGTCTTAAGACATTAGTGGTTTCTTCAATTCTATCCATTTTATTACATCTTTTTTAATCAACTTTACATCCTTCATCGGAATCAAAATAAAAAAAATACTATAGTCAACAGAAATATCGAATGTTCTCGCATTATAATTGTCCTTAATATATTGAGGAATGTTTTTTATACTGTCGTCAAAACCTAATTCATCTTCTTCGTATAATAACATAACTGGATAAACTAGCTTCATGTTATGCTGTTTTAATTCATTTATAATCGTTAGTTTAGGATTATCTGTCCAATCATCTAAAACTTGTTCAATTTTACTTCCTTTAATATTTAGATTGTTTACTTGATTGGATATTGAAAAAACGTTTGTGTCAAGATATTTATCAGAAATTGCTTTATCAATATTTGTAAAAATGCTTTTTATTCCTGTTTTATAATTTTTATGGAATTTCACCTCTCCAAACCAAAGTTCAGTTTGATTCCCATTTTCAATTAAATGGTAAGAATCATAGCCTTTGGTTTCCGAATTTTCGAGAGGATTATAGAAATAGCCTCTTGCAATTAATGGTTGTGATTTGAATAACACATACAATACTGCAAATAAAATTACCTCTCCTAAAAAGCCATATCCAATTTTTTTAGCTAGAGTAGCATCTGGATTATACTTTAATCTATTTTGTAGTGCTATAAAATGTAATTTATCATAATCCTTATTTTCAATCTCAAATTCATTGAAAGAATATTCTAAAATTGAGTTGTAAATTATTTCTGAAAAATTAGTTGGATTGATTGATTTGAAGCATTGATCATTATCAATAGAAACGATAGTTTTTGATATTCCAATAGTCGAATTTGGCAAATCATATTGATAAACAATAGTTTTCTCAATTAAATCAAGAAGAGATTGTCTCATGCTGTGAAATTTTAATTAACGGAATATTTGAATAATTCTCAAAAATAAAACTTCAGTATTGTACCATCTTGTGAAAGTCGTAGAAAATCCTCATAATATTTAAAATATTTGTTCATAGTCTTTAGTTTTTATAAAAATATAAAAATATTGGTAAGGATGATAAAATTTCGTGAGTAAATTAATTTAATTTTTAGAATTTATAATATCAAAAAGGAAATGTAAAATTTTTTGAAAATAGATGTGTGGAATAACAAGGCTTACCCACTCAAATAATATTATTCTTTTAATTATAATAAGTAGAAAAGAACTTTAAAAAGTGATAATTCAAAACATGGTAAAAACTTAGATTCTTTATATTTTATATGTTTAAAATGGTACTTTAGAATGATAAAATATATGGAAATATTTTTAGTAGATTTTATCAGGGAATTTTCAGAAATCACCATAATTTGATCCTATATTGTTACTATTTATTTTAATAAACTCATAATCAATATAAAATATTTTTGTATCGGAAAGTAACACATTAAATCATGCCTTAGCAGAAGATTACCATATTTTTTTCCACCAGTTTCAATCAACGGGCGCTGGAATATTTCTTAACAAATCCGCTGAGAGATTGTCAACTTCGAAAGATAGCTTCCTGAAAATCTCTAGGGTTTCCGGGAAGAGGATCTTAATGATTTTGAAATTTCTACACTAAAGCTTCGGATGTATAAAAAAAGCGTCTCAACAATACAGTTGATGAACAAAACGAAATTTGTTCCGGCAGATTTTTTGAGGCTATTTGTGAGACCAGCATTAAAGAATTATCAGGAACCATTACACGAGAGCGAAAGGTACATCATCCGGCATTTTACAAAATATTTGAGTGTCGCCTTTAAAGTATACTGCAAAATACTGCGTTTTCAGAAGTCATTTGAATACATTAAAGATGGGATTCTTTTTCCACAGCTCAATTTTTTGGACTGGTCACATTTTATAAGAGACATTAAATAAATTTTGGACGTTTCAGCAAAAGAGCTTTTTTAAAAATGACAAGAACCGATTCATAACTTTTAACTTCTCCTACAAAATAAATTTGCAGCACACTTTACAGCTATGCCTATAAAAATAAATCTTTTGCCATTATTAGCGGCCGTCCGGAGGATTAATGTTGGCTAGATTTTTACATATCAAGGGAATACTTGTAAAAGTATATGAACGGATCATAAAATTCTCATATCCAGGAGTTTCTTTCTTGGTATACATCAGGATTTCGGGATGACAGTATTGTAATATTAATATTACATATTGTAGTTTTAGTAATTCTATCAAGACAATAAAGTTTTACATACTTTTTTTTATATGTGCAATAACTTTAGCTTAGATCAGCTATTAAATACATCAGCAACGAGAAACTGATGGTTAAGTATTGTTTCCGTAATATATTTTACAGCAGGATATCTTAAGTCTATGGAAGTCATGATATCTGTGAAATTGTCATCAAATAAATGTAATCTGAAATGAAAAAGAGGTCAAAACAAAGCGAAGAAAACCTTTTCATTCCTAATCTTCAGCATATGAGTAAGGAGGAAGTACTTGCTGCATTTGAGCCTTACACAAGAGTGCTCGACAATGAGGATACTTTAATATTTCAGCTCAAAAAAACCTGGTACGGAGAAAAGACCTTACTGTATGTTTTTTTTAATGAAAATAAAGTAGAATGGTATACAAAAAGATTCCGTCTCTGGTACGAAAAGTTATCACTTTAACGCTTCCGGAAATGGATTCTTAAAAAAATTGGGGAAGTAGGGATGATAAAGCCTTTCAGAACAGCAGGAAAAATTAAAACTATCAACCAAAATTTATCCCGGTAAAATAAACACTAAATATTTTACATTCCATACTATTTTTTGTACATCGCTGAACCCCTGATTGTACTTGAAACATTTTGCAGTGAGGGAATCTGCTCTGAAAAGGCTGTTATATTTGCTATAGAGTTTCTTAAATATTTTATCGTTACAAAAAAGCGTTTCTTTGTGGGGAAGAAAAAGTTTTTCTCCATTTGCTTATTGTGCTTCTGCTTACGTTGAAGTGCTTTGAGACAGCAACATTGCTGAGATTATTTTCTTTCTGATAGTCCAGAACTTTATGGATTGTATCATGATCATAGCTTTTGTGCTTTTGATTGGTACTTTTAGCACTGCCATTTTTATCAAAGACAATATCATTCAATCTCAAGACATCCATTGCAGATATTTCATCTTTATTTAGGATATGTGCGCATAGACTGTATTTTTCAGGGCACTTTCTGCTGATAATGTCTTCGAAAATCCTTTTGTAATTGGGCGTTGATCTTTCCATGATAGCTTGTATTTGTATCTCTATTTTTCTTTTAAAATGAATAAGTCTCTTATAAGAGAATAAGATGATATGTGATAGCTATAAAAACCAGACATCCGAAGAGAACAATAGCTATATTTCATTACATTATAAATTTTTTCTTTTTCCAAAAGAGAAAAAATTGCAATATTTATACGATGCCTGGTTTTCAACTGCTTAAAAGAAAATAGTTAGGGTTTATGTGTTGTGTTTAATTTCATTCGGTTATCAAATTTTCAATTTGTGATAACTATTAAGTAGTGTAAAAAATTGTATTTTTAACAAAGCGTATACACTATCATTCTGCTTTTAAGCTTTGGAACGAATGTGAATAGCTTGCCTCTATCATTCCGCAGATTAATTTCTTTAATTGAAACCAGCTGGAATTTCATGTATACTCACATCATTCTTATTAAAAATCTTTATTGTATAGAAGTAATTATTTTCATCATAGTTTTGTGTTTTTCATTGAGTTCTTTTTTTCATCTAAGTTTCAGAACTGCAGAGTATGGTTCTCTGCAAGGTCTGAATACTTAATCAATCATTATGTGTTTTAGAATCTTATCAAGGACGTTTTCTTTTTAATAAAATTTCAGGTAGCAGTAGAATCAAGATTTCAAATCCTCCCGAATTTTATTTCTTATTCCGTTTCAACATTGGTCTGCTAGGAAATTTGATGTCCGGCAGACCAACTGATGATTCGGAATCCGAAGTTAATTTTTTCTCATTATTCGCTTTTTAGGCTTTTCAAGGTCGTTTTTTTATTTTAAGTTTCTATTCATTCAACTGAATCATTGAATTTAATGCATATTATTTAAAAATTATATGTGAATTATTGTAAAAATCCTTATTTTTGATATACATTTTTCAGTTTAATGATTCTATTTATTAACTGTTGAACTACAAACACAAAGTTATTTTTATGAAATGTTAGAGTGTGTAATACTATTTTAATATTTATTAAGTATTTATACTACTTGTTGTAGTATTAGTATTACAAATATTAACGATCTATTTATAACACAATATGAAATATTTTTGCGTACTATTACTTGTTCTCTCATTCGTAAGAATATCTGCACAGCAGGAAAATTATTACGAAAAATGGTATAATGCTGATGAAACCAAACTTCCTCAAAATACTATAAAATCAATAGTGAAAGATAAATATGGATTCATATGGCTTTCTACTGAGAATGGTATTGTAAGGTTTGACGGGAAGAATTTTCTTACCTATGATATCCATTTGCCATCAGTTGAAAACAGGCCAATGATGATTGATGGCTCGGCAGATGACGACTGGCTTTTCACATTTTACCATTCTGGTGACATTCCTTCTCTGATTACGAAAAGAGGTTTTTCAGTGATTGCAGATAAGAACTCTTCTATTTTTAAACAATTGAGACCTCACGGCCCGGAAAATCTCTGGAAGGTTTTAAAAGACGAAAGTTCGGATAAAATTCAAAAGGGGAGGTACTACTTCTATATTTCAAAAAGAGAGTTTTATTATCTCGATAATTACAGGCTTTTTTATCAAAAAAACGGCAGAAGCCGCTTGATTAGAGATTTGGACGGATATACTTATTTTCGATTTTTTGTGTTGGGAACTGATCTGTTTTATTTTAAGGAAAATTCACTTATTGAAAAAATAGAAAAAACAGGAGAAATAAGAGAGTATGAAACAGGAATACCCCAAAAAAACGTAGATTTTTTTATTAATAATGCAAATAAACAGCTTCTGATCAGAGATGATAATAAAATCTATTTAATTGAGCATAAGAATAATACTGTAACATGCACTCTTATCTGCAGCAGCAAGACTCTTCGAGGGCTTTCTATCACATGTATGTACTATGATAGTATCACAAGGACGCTGATTGTTGGCACCATTTCCAAAGGATTTTTAATAGTCAGGAAAAATTTTATCAATGCATACAGTACTCCTAAAAAAGCAACATTTCATGCTTTAACCGTTTTTAATGATAAAGAAGTGATTACCGGTGAAGGTGATATTTTCAATGCAGATGGTTATGTTAAAAGTTTTCCTTTTCCTAATAAAGATAAATATGGTATCCTTCCGATTGGAAGGCAGGAAGAATTTGTTTTGAAAAGTGAACACGACATCATTCTTTGGTCTCGAGGCAAAGCTACCACAATCCGGTCTTTTGGTAAAGATACCGCAGTTAGGAGTATAAGCAGCACCGGCGGAAGTAAGATATGGATTTCTCTTGCATCGGATAAGAATCTTATTGGTTATATCATTATTAAAAATCAAAAAATTATCAAAGAAAAGTTTTACACCATTAACGTACCGGTGAGAGGGATCGCCCAGGTCAGCAATGACGAGTTTCTTCTCGCTGCGTACAACGGACTTTACCTGTTTAACGAAAAGAAAAGCACAAGAAAAACACTTGTAAAAGACATAAATTTCAGAAGTATTAATAACAACAGGGATAATCTTTTTTGGATACAGACTTATGGAAAAGGGCTTTATTTATACAAAGACGGCAGAATATATTCCCCACCGCAAAAAAACAATGTTCTGTCTTCTGTACATAGTGTGATAGATGACGGACTAGGATATTACTGGCTTTCCTCAAACCAAGGTCTTTTTCAGGTTAAAAAACAAAATTTTATAAATTCTTATCTTCAGGGAAATTCCGGTGTTTATATTCATAAATACAGCCAAAAAGACGGTCTCAGGACCTCGGAATTTAATGGTGGAGCAAATATCAATGGATTAGTCAATGATGGCTTTATTGTGTTCCCTTCTATGAATGGAATCGTTTATGTTGATGCCAGAAATTCCTCACCAGTCATGTCTGGTAAAGATTACTATTTAGACAGAATTGCCGTCAATGAAAAGGAAAAAAATATTTCGGGAATTCTAAATCTCGAAAACAATTTCGGATATATAAAAATTTTTGTAGACTATACTAACTTCGGAAACCCTGGAAATGATTATATTGAATATAAAATAGATGATAACAAATGGCTGCCACTGCCTGAAAACCGAATCATAAGCATTAATTCCCTTTCCAACGGGAAGCATGAGATTCAGGTAAGGAAATTAAAAGATTTCTCTATGGATTATCATTATAAAACATTAGAGATACTGGTGAAACCTGCATTCTGGGAAACTACCTGGTTCAAATTATTTGCAGTTGTTGTGTTGCTTTTGATATTCTACTCATTATATAGGATAAGGCTGAAACAAACCGAAAAGGAATCTGTCATTCTTAATTCTAAAATTGATGAACGCACCAGAGAGCTTAAAGAAACGATTGGCTCTCTATCCAAAACGAGGGAAGAACTTTATGCACAGCTTTACCGGCAAAAAAAGCTTGTGGCAGCAATAAGCCACGATATAAAAAGTCCTCTTAAATTTATTAATATGAGTACCGAAATTCTCATGGATAGTATTGATGATACGTGTGATGAAAAAAAAGTAATTGGATCCATCAAAGAATCTTCTGCGCAGATACTCAAATTTATAGATTCCACCATTAATTACAATAAAATTTTTATATACGACAATTATAAAACTAAGGAAAACATAATGTTGCGGGAATTTATTTTCCAAAGAATGTTGCTATTTGCAAATACTGCCGAGTTTAAATCAATACAGATTCAGAATAATATCGGTACAAACCATTTCGTGGTAAGCAATCCTGATGTTTTAAGCATAGTCATTCACAACATATTGGATAATGCCATCAAATACACCGACCAGGGTTTTATTTATATTTATGGCATTTCCAACGAATGTCGTTACGATCTGGTGATTGAAGACACAGGACTTGGAATGCCGGAAGAAGAGCTTGCAAAGTTGAAACAGGCTCAGGATTTCTCAGGTTCCAGATTGGGAATGAAAATTGTTAAAGAACTTTTACCGCTTATTGATGTATGTTTTGATATTGAAAGTAAAAAAGGGGAAGGAACAAAAATGATTTTAACATTTGCGTTGTAAATCAATTCAGATTAAAAATATTCAGAAGTGCAGGGATATTATTAATCCCAAGTTTTTCGAAAATCCTTGTCTTGTAAGTACTCACAGTGGATTTGTGGATGTACAGTTTGGATGCAATCTCATTATTTGATAATCCGGCAACAAGAAGCCTTGCGATTTCAAGCTCACGGCTGGACAACATTTCGATGGGGGATGCGCTGCTTTTCCGGATCATGTTATCAAGAAGCCTTTCTTTAAGCTCATCACTTAAATATTTACCGGATTCGAAAAATTTGCTAAATGCTCTCACGATTTCCTCCTGTTCTGAAAGTTTGCTTAAATAACCATGAGCGCCCGCTTTGATAAAATTAAAAGCATAAATAGTTTCTTCGAGAGCAGAAAAAATAAGAATTTTGATGCTGTCACCATATTCAATAGAAAGATTCTCAACAAAATTAAGACTGTTGCCTTCAGGAAAATTAATATCAAGTATAATGAAGTTTATATTTTCCTTTTTAATGATCGCTTTTCCGTCACTTAAAGTAGAAGCTTCAAAAATATCGGTATTAGAGAAATGTTTTCTGATGAGCAGATAAACTCCCTGCCTCACAATGCTATGATCATCAATAATAAGTACACTCTTTTTGCTGGTTTCCATTGATATCACTTTCATGATGTTATATACTTCAAATATATTAATATTTTTTCAAAATTCTGTGAATCTTTATGTCCGGAAACAGAATATTTACTCTCACAATATTTCCATAGTAAGTAAATTATTAACTAAACTATCTGTACGCTTTCCTTGATGCTATTCATCACGAAGATGCTTTTGGTTTGTCCGATTCCCTCAATTTCAGAGAGTTTATTTACAAAAAATTCGTGAAACTCATCCATATTGGGAGCCAGAATTTTCAGCATAAAATCAAAATCTCCGCTGATGTTATATAACTCAACCACCTCTTTAAGCTTTCTTACCTCTTCAATAAATTTTCCTGCGGTCTTTTTATTATGCACATTCAGGGCGATCATGCAGATCACCATCATTCCCTTGTTCACTTTTTTACGGTCGACCACCGTAGTATATTCTCTAATGATCCCTAATTTTTCCATTCTTTTGATACGCTCATGAGTTGGCGTAGCACTCAGATTAATTCTCCCTGCGATATCCCGTACACTAAGCTTGGCATCTTTCTGAAGAATTCTAAGAATTGCAAGGTCCTTTTCATCCGGAACATAATTTTCTGTTGCCATTTGTTCTTTTTAATGTAACTATTCGATAAATATAAGAATAAATGTACTTTAAATATTTAAAATTTTTATTATTCGTTCTAAATTTTATGTTAAATTTTAATAAATGTTCTATTTAATTTAATTTTGCAGGGTAAATGAACTATATGGACAGAAAAAAACTCATTTTGATGGTTGCGTCGGCAGGAACGTTTGTAGAAGCCTTAGATATTGCAATTGTTAACCTTTCAATTCCCTCGATTCAGGAGCAGTTCGGTATTGGTACCGAGACCGTGCAGTGGCTTCAGACGCTGTATGTTCTGTTTTTCGGAGGATTTCTTATAATTGGTGGAAAGCTTTCGGATCAAATTGGACGGAGAAAAATTTTTCTGTTGGGGTCATTAATTTTTATGCTGACTTCTTTGTGGGCGGGATTATCAACCGGTTTTGAGATGCTCGCAATTTTCCGGGCATTGCAGGGACTGGGTGCAGCGTTCATCATGCCTTCTGCAATGTCTATTGTTACCAATACATTTATGGATGATCAGGAAAGAAACCGTGCAGTAGGGATCTTCAGCTCATTTGCGGCCATTGGTTCCGGCAGCGGATTGTCGTTAGGCGGGATAATCAGTACGTATCTTAGCTGGCATTGGGTTTTTCTGATCAATGTTCCGGTTTTGGCAGTTACGCTGATATTGGCTTATTATCATCTTCCTAAGGATGAAATCAGTGTAAAATCCCCAAAAACAGATCTTGTATCAGGGATTTTATTGGTTTTAGGACTGCTGAGTCTTACCTACGGAGCGCATGAACTTATTCATATTAAAGAAAATACAGCAATAGTTGTTTCATCTTTCATTGCAGCTGTTCTATTGTTATCCTTATTGTTCTATCGTTTGAAATCAGGACCACAGCCTTTGATCGATTTATCACTTATGAAACATAGATCATTAAAAGTCTCCGGACTTGGTTTTGTGGCACTGGGAGCATTTTTCATAGGATTTTTGTTTCTTATTTCATTGATGCTTCAGAAGGATATGAATCACAGTGCGGCCTCGGCCGGATTAATGCTCGTTCCTTTCAGTATCATGTCTGCGCTGGTTGCAAAGTTTGTTCTGCCGCATATTTCAAAAAGGCTTGATTCTGCGCAGATGGCGATATTTGGTTGGAGCTTTATGTTGACAGGAGCGTTATTGCTGTTGACTTCGGTGTACATCGGACATCCTTTACCGTTAGTTTTAACAGGTGCAGCCTGTATTTCGGGAATAGGAATGACATTTTGCTTTACGGCGCAGTCGGTATTGGGAGTTCAGGATATTCAACCTTCAGATTATGGAATAGCCTCAAGTGTAGGTTCTACAAGCTATTTTTTAGGGGCAGGAATCGGACTTTCGTTCATGACTTTAATAAGCCGGATTTTCCCTTCGGAATGGGCAGTTGGAAATTTGAGCTTATTTATTTTGATAGGGTATGCAATGATCGCATTGGGAATGTTATGCTATTTCATTTTTAAAAACATAAAAATTGGAGAATCTGAAGTTGCTGTTTCGTAAATTAATTATTTGAACTGATTTATATATTGAAGGAACCGAAAATTGGCGGTTCTTTTTTATTTTAGCAGAATGAAAATACAAATCATCAGTGATCTCCATCAGGAATTTGGAGTAACCGAATTATTATTTGATCATGCTGATGTTGTAATATTGGCCGGAGATGTAAATCTGGGTACGAAAGGCGTAGAATGGATTAAAACTCATATTCCTAATAAGCCTGTAATTTATGTACTCGGAAATCATGAATATTACAAAGGATCTTATCCTAAAACATTAAACAAAATAAAAGAAGCAGCTCAAAATTCAAATATTTTTGTATTGGAAGATGAAAGTGTGGATATTGATGGTATTCGTTTCCATGGAGCAACTTTGTGGACGGACTTTTCTGTTTTCGGGGATCCCAGATATTACGGATTTCTTTGTCAGAACGGAATGAACGACTATAAACTGATCCGTCGCGATCCTTCTTATTCCAAAATCAGATCGATTGATGTTTTTAAAATTCATCAGATTTCGAGAGCATGGCTGAAAGAAAGTTTAGAAGAATCTAAAGAACTGCAGAATATCGTCATTACCCATCACGCTCCAAGTCTTCAGTCGGTACCAGAATATTTCAAAGAAGATCCGCTGACTTCAGCGTATGCTTCACATTTGGAGGATTTGATTTTCAAGTATCAACCATTATACTGGATTCATGGACATATTCATACGCCCTGCAGGTATAAGATCGGAGAAACTGAAATTATCTGTAATCCGCACGGCTATATCTCAGAAAAATACAACGGATATGATAAAGAATTGATTATTGAAGTTTAATCATTTATTTAAAAAATCGTATCTTTGATAGTATCAAATGATACTATCACATTTTGAAGCCGCCTTATATTATTACAGAAAAGATATTAACATTAATCGCTTTTATTTCCGAGAAAATAGGAGAGATTAATGCAAATCATCTTTATAAGCCCAATACTGAGCTCAGAAAAAAGAACCGAATCAAAACCATTCAGTCTTCTCTTGAAATTGAAGGAAACACCCTTACGGAAGAGCAGATAACCGCTCTGTTGGAGAATAAACGAATTATTGCTCCCGCAAAAGATATTCTTGAAGTTCAGAATGCAATTGAAGTATATAAGGATTTAAAGATTTTTAATCCCAATAAAATTAAAGATCTGGAATTAGCACATTCAATATTGATGAGAAACCTGGTTGAAAAACCGGGAAAGTTCAGAACGACTAATGTTGGAATTGTCAAAGGCTCAAAAGTAGAGCACCTTGCTCCGGGCGGAACTATGGTGAAGGGATTAATGAATGATCTTTTTAAATATATAAAGAATGATAAAGATTTAATCCTTATTAAAAGCTGCGTTTTCCATTACGAATTTGAATTTATCCATCCTTTTACCGATGGAAACGGAAGAATGGGAAGGCTTTGGCAAACGTTAATTCTAATGCAGCAATATCCTGTTTTCGAATACTTGCCGATTGAAAGTTTAATAAAAGAAAACCAGCAGGAATATTACGACAAACTTTCAGAATCTGATAAAGCGGGACAATCTACGCCTTTTGTTGAATTTATGTTATCCATTATTTTACGATCTTTGGAACAGGTTTTACAATCTCAAAATATTAATTGGAATACAAAAGACAGAATATTTTTATTCAAAGAAAAAATTGGAAATAAAACATTTAGCAGAAAAGACTATTTACAGAATTTTAAAAATATTTCGGCACCCACGGCGAGCCGGGATCTGAAATGGGCGGTTGATGAGAACATTTTGATGAAATCCGGAGAGCAAAGGCTGACAGAATATCAGTTTAAATAATTCGATTAATTGTATCTAATAAAAATGCCCGGATAAAATCCGGGCATTCACGTTTTAGAAATATAAATAAGTAAAACTACTTTAAAGTAAACTTCACTTTGGTTTTTATAGCATCGGAAGAATTCCCGATCTGTGCTTCAAAATCTCCGGCTTCTGCTACCCAGTCGTGTTTTTCGGCATCGAAGAAGCTTAACGCTGTTTTGTCAATGGTAAACGTTACTTCTTTTTCCTCTCCTGGGTTCAGGAATACTTTTTCAAAACCTTTCAGCTCTTTGGCTGGACGCTGAACAGATGATTTAAGATCGCTGATGTACAGCTGTGCTACTTCAGCTCCCGCTTTTTTTCCTGTATTTTTAACCGTTACCGTAAAAGTGATTTTGTCATCCTGCGACATTTCTTTTTTATCTGCCTTTGCTTTTCCGAATGCAAAAGTGGTGTAGCTCAACCCATGACCAAAACTGAATAAAGGCTTGATCTTTTTCGTGTCGTGCCATCTGTATCCTACCAGAATACCTTCGTTGTATTTGATGTTGATCGGGTTTTTCTGGTCTTTTCCTTTTCCGGCAGCCAGTTCTTCTTTATTTCCCGGATATTCTCCCATTTGATGGGCAGCATTATCTTCAAGTTTCACTGGGAATGTAAAAGGTAGTTTTCCGGATGGATTGGCATCACCAGCTAATACAGCTGCTAGTGAATTTCCGGCTTCAGAACCCAGATACCAAGCCTGAACGATCGTCGGAACTTCTTTTACCCACGGCATCGCCACTGCATTTCCGGATACCAGAACCACAGTAAGATTTTTATTAGCTTTTGCAAGTGCAGAAATCACGTTATCCTGATTGTATGGCAATCCATAGCTTTTTCTGTCGTTTCCTTCACTGTCCTGGAAGTCAGCTTTATTCAGCCCGCCTACGAAAATGACATAATCTGAAGACTTGGCTAGTGCTACCGCTTCTTCGATGAGAGCTTCGGGAGAACGGTCTTCTTTCAGGTTTTGCCCGGATTTTACTCCATTGTATTCGCCGCCAATATCTCCTACATAGCCTCTTGCATACTGCACATCTGCCTGTTTCCCGAACCTGGCTTTAATTCCGTCTAAAGGAAGCGTTTCATATTTTACTTTTAGAGATGAAGAACCTCCGCCAACAGTCATTACTTTGATGGCATTTTCACCGATAACGGCAATTTTTTTAGCTTTATTAATATCAATCGGAAGAACATTTCCCTGGTTTTTCAATAGAACAATTCCTTCTTCACCAATTTCTCTGGCTACGGCTTTATGTTCTTCAGAAGCAATATTCCCGAAAGGTTTATTTCTGTTCATGGTAGTTTTATACGCGAGGCGCAAAAGCCTGGTCACTTTATCATCAAGCTCTTTCGTTCCTACTTTTCCTTCTTTAATCAATTTTAAATAAGGTTGTGCTAAATAATAGCTGTCATAGGCATTGGAATGTCCTTCTGATAAACCATTGGTCCAGCTTCCAAACTCCAGGTCAAGTCCGTTGTGGATGGCCTGTTCGGTATTGTTTACCGCACCCCAGTCTGATAATACAACCCCTTTATAATTCCATTCTTTTTTAAGGATATCATTAAGAAGATACTGGTTTTGGCTGGCATACTGTCCTTTGTACATATCGTATGCTCCCATGATTGTCCATGAATCTCCTTCCGTTACCGCTGCCTTAAAAGGAGGAAGATAAATTTCATATAATGTTCTGTCATCTATTATTACATTGCTGGTGTGACGGAACATCTCCTGATTGTTCAGGGCATAATGCTTCACTGAAGTTGCCACGCCGTTTGACTGCACTCCCTTAATATAAGGCACCACCATTTTTGAGGTTAAAAAGGGATCTTCTCCCATATATTCGAAGTTTCTTCCGTTCAGAGGCGTTCTGTAAATATTTACGCCAGGTCCCAGTAGAATGTCTTTTTTTCTGTAGCGGGCTTCTTCACCCAATGCTTTACCATAATTCCAGGACATATTTTTGTTCCAGGTTGCGGAAAGTGCGGTGAGGGCAGGGTAGGCGATAATGGAGTCGTTGGTCCAGCCTGCCTGGTCCCATTCATCCCATTTCACTTCAGAACGTACACCGTGAGGCCCGTCGGTTGTCCAGAATTCCGGTATTCCCAATCTTGGTACTCCGGGAGAGCTAAATTTGGACTGCGCATGAAGCATTGCAATTTTTTCTTCCAGTGTCATTTTGGAAAGAGCATCCTGAATTCGCTGTTCAACGGGTTTTGATTCGTCTAAATAAACGGGGATGGTAGTGGTATTTTGAGCCATATACGAAGCAGAAATAAGAGTAAATAAACTTATAATGGCGGTTTTCTTTAACATAAAATGCCTTTTTTAGATTAAAAACAAAAGTAGGAATTTTTTTTATTATCTCAAATTGAGAAAATGTAATTTCCTGAAAATTGGTTATTTCTCACCATTTCTGTAAGAAAACAAAAGCATCATTCCGTTGAATAGAATGATGCCAGCAAAAATATATAAATAATAAAAATCTTATCTCAATAATCAGATGATCAGTTCCAGCCTTTAACGGCGCCGCCTTTGAAAATTTCTTCTGTTTTTTTCAACACCTCATCAGATTCGTAAGCTTTTACAAATTTCTTTACCTTTTCAGAGTTTTTATTGTCCTCCCTCGAAACAATTACATTTACATAAGGAGAATTTTTATCTTCTTTTAAAATTCCCTGCTTTTCTGCATCCAATCCGGCCTGTGCTGCAAAATTATTGTTGATGATCGCCAGTACCACTTCCTTATCATCCAATACTCTCGGAAGTTGTGGGGCTTCAATTTCGATGATTTTTAACTGCTTCGGATTATCAGTAATATCAGTGACTTTTGGTAATAAACCAATTCCGTCTTTCAGTTTTAGCAATCCGTTTTTCTGCAGCAGCAATAAAGAGCGGCCGCCATTGGTTGGATCGTTCGGAATCACAACCGTGCTTCCATTCTGCAGTTCGTTGATGTTTTTTATCTTTTTGGAATAGGCAACGATAGGATAGACGAATGTATTTCCAACAACAGCCAGTTTATACCCTCTCTGCTTCGACTGCTCATTAAGATACGGTACATGCTGAAAAGCATTAGCATCGATATCTCCGTTGTTCAGCGCTTCGTTGGGAACAACATAATCATTAAAGGCAACGAGTTCCACATCAAGGTTATATTTTTCTTTGGCCACTTTTTTGGCAGTTTCTGCAATTTCCTGTTCCGGTCCGGAGGTAATGCCTACTTTAATGGAGTTGGGATTGTCTTTCCCGGAATTACAGGATGCGAATAAAAGTCCCGCAGCTATGAGTCCTAATATCTTTATTTTTTTCATTGTTAAATTTTTCTTTTTTAATGGTGAAAAAGCGAAAATCACAGAACGGTATTAATCTCAGGGTGTCCCGGAAATTCGCCTTTTACCACCAGTGACAAAGTTTTGCAATGCCACCACACTATTTCACATTCACATTATATTAAATCTTCAAGCCAGATATTTAGCTTTATTATCGTTTCTTATTTAAGAATTTATCGATGGTCAAATCTCTTAGCCAGTTTGTCACCCGAAAACTGGATGATAAATACAATCGCCACCAGTAAACCAAGCACCAGATTCATGATGACCGCGTCATAGCCGATATAACCGTACTGATACCCGATCTGTCCCAGTCCGCCGGCTCCCACCGCGCCTCCCATTGCAGAGTAGCCTACTAAAGTTATTAAAGTAATCGTTGCATTATTTATTAAGGAAGGTAGGGCTTCAGGGAGAAGAATTTTCCTGATGATCTGAAGCGGGCTCGCTCCCAGTGCTCTGGCGGTTTCAATAAGTCCGACAGGAACTTCTAACAGACTGTTTTCAACCAGCCTTGCAATAAATGGTGCTGCCCCGATACTCAAGGGAACCAGAGCTGCATTAACACCAATAGATGTTCCTACCAGGCTTCTTGTGAAAGGAATCATCCAGACAATCAGAATAATAAAAGGTATAGAGCGGAAAATATTAACCAGAACCGACAAAATTCTATTATAAATCCTGTTTTCGAGAAGCTGTCCTTTTTTTGTTAAGAATAACAGAATCCCAACCGGCAGCCCCAAAACAAACCCGAAAAATCCGGATACAAATGTCATAAAAACTGTCTCCCAAACCCCCTTTGAAAGGAGCGTAATCACCGTATCACTAAGCATAACCTCTTACTCTGTTTTGGATTTTGTTCTGATTCAAATAATAAATCGCCTGTTGATTTTCTTCTTCATCGCCCTGCAGTTGTAAAAGGAGCTTGCCGAAATTGGCGTCACCTAAATATTCTACATCGGCCTTCAGAATCTTATAAGGAATTTTATATTTGTCGTATACAATAGAAAGAAGTTCTTCAACAGAGATGTCTTCATTTACTTCTACTTCTATGAGAGGAAAAAGACCGTCCTGCGGTTCTTTTTGCAGTTTTTTATTGAGTTCTTGCGGTATGTTCATAACACCTGAGTTTATAAATTGTTTGATGATGGGATGATCTTTGTGTGAAATAATTTCACGTAAAGTTCCTTTTGTGATAAGTTTTCCTTTGTCAATAACAGCAACATGGTTACAAACCGTCCGGATAACTTCCATTTCGTGGGTTATTAGCAGAATGGTAATGCCAAGCCTCTGATTAATATCTCTGAGCAGCTGCAGGATTGAAAGTGTGGTAGCCGGATCCAGTGCACTTGTCGCTTCATCACAAAGCAGGAGATAGGGATCATTTGCAAGTGCCCTGGCAATCGCTACTCTTTGCTTTTGGCCTCCCGAAAGGCTTTTAGGGTAATCAAGGGCTTTATCTTCAAGTCCCACAATCTTAAGCAGTTCATTGACCTTTTTATGAATTGCCGTTTTATCCGCCCTATCCAGTTCCAGTGGAAGAGCAATGTTTTCAAAGACAGTTCTCGAAGAAAGAAGATTGAAATGCTGAAAAATCATTCCTATTTTCTTTCGTTCTTTAGCCAGTTCCCTGGATTTTAATCGGGTAAAATCTTTCCCGTTGATGATGATTTCACCTTCATCGGGCTTTTCAAGCAGGTTGACCGTTCTGATCAGCGTACTTTTCCCGGCCCCCGAAAATCCAATAATTCCTACAATATCGCCCTTTTCGATATTCAGGCTGATTTGGTCCAGTGCTTTAAAAGACTGCTTTTTCTGATGGAAGGTTTTTGATATATTTTTTATTTCTATCATTTTCACGATTCATTATTAAACAAAAAAGGCTCTACAACGTGGTAAAGCCTTTAAAATATGTCATATAAAAGTAAGGTCAGTCACCACAATGCTCTATTTCATGCATACAGCAATACATCATCATTGTTCTGATGGTATGCTTGATGATGAAAATATTTTTCAAACCTGTATTCATTGTTTTATCTTCTGATTACGGTTGCAAATATAAAACATAAATTTTCATTAGTCCACTAAAAAAGTAGACTTTTTGTAAAATAATTTTAAATTTAATTTTAATCTGCTGATTTTTAAATATTTATTTTTTTGTAAATAATATTCATTAAACAGTTTTTAAACCAATCTTCAATCTTAATTTAAAAAGAATCACATAAATCGACATTCAAGGTGATCTCATTTATTAAACTAGTTAAATGTGAGTAAAGAGCCAACATCCTACATTTGTATTATAAAATTAAACAACATGAACAATAGAATTTTAGGGCTGCACCATATCACTGCGATTGCAGACAACGCCAAAAGAAATTTAGATTTTTACACTCAGATATTGGGAGTAAGACTCGTTAAGAAAACCGTCAATTTTGATGATCCCGGAACATATCACTTTTATTTCGGAAACGAAGAAGGAACACCGGGAACCATTCTGACATTCTTCCCGTGGGAAGGAATAGGAAAGGGTGCCAACGGATCAGGATTAGCCACACATATTGGTTACTCAATTCCCAAGGGAAGCCTTGATTTTTGGAAAAATAGACTCCAGCAGTTTAATATTGATGCGGAAGAAGGAGAAATATTCGGTGAAAAACTGATTTCTTTTCAAGATCCGGATGGTTTACAGCTTCAGTTTATCGAATCTTCCACAGACGATAGAAAGGTGTGGACAACAGAAGACATCAAAGAAGAAAATGCCTTGAAAGGGTTTCATAATGTAACGCTTTCGTTGAAAAAAGCAGAGCCAACTATTAAAATCTTAACGGATATCTTCGGGTATGATCTTAAGAAACAGGAAGGTGAAAGATACCGATTTGCCACAGATGCAATAGAAACAGCCAACCTGGTAGATATTATTGAAAATGATAAGCTTTTATTGGGAAGAAATGCTGCAGGAACCAATCACCACGTTGCATTCCGAGTGAAAGATGATAATGTTTTGATGGAATTCCGCGAAAAAGTGCTTTCCGCAGGCTTGAATATTACTCCGAAAATCGACAGGGATTACTTTTATTCACTGTATTTCCGTGAACCGGGCGGTGTTTTGTTTGAAATTGCTACCGATAATCCGGGATTTACAGTAGATGAACCTTTAAACGAATTGGGAACAAGCTTGAAACTTCCGAAACAGCACGAAGGTCTTCGCAAAAGAATTGAAGAAGTATTACCGAAGTTATCATAGGTCATCATTCATTTTTGATAAACACAGTACCTTAGCAATAAGCAATAAGCAATAAGCAATAAGCAATAAGCAATAAGCAATAAGCAATAAGCAATAAGCAATAAGCAATAAGCAATAACTATCAACCAACAACCAAAAACATTATGGAAACAACGAAAGTAGTTTTAGGAAACGTAAGAGGAGAAATACAGCTTTTTTCGGACGACAACAAAGCCGGTAAAATGGACATTTCAGTTATGGGAAATAAGCTGACCGTTTATCACACCGAAGTCAGTGAAGAATATGCCGGAAAAGGTTTTGCTAAAATATTATTGGATAAGCTGGTCTCGTATGCAAGGGAAAACGATCTTAAAATTGTACCGTTGTGTCCGTATGTTCATGCCCAGTTCAAAAGAAACCCTGATTTATATGGCGACGTTTGGTCAAAAGAAGAATAATTTATTTTAGCCTTAACCTCAACCTCAACCTTAGCCTTAACCTCAACCTCAACCATAAATCAAAAACCATGACATTGATCACAGGACTTCATCACGTTACAGCCATCACCGGCGATACACAGGAAAATATAGACTTTTATACCGGAATTTTAGGACTTCGGCTGGTAAAAACAACCGTTAATTTTGATTATTCAGATGTGTATCATTTTTATTTCGGGGACGAATTCGGAACTCCGGGAACCATCATGACCACATTTCCCTACGGAAAAGGACTGGTAAACGGACGACACGGAAAAGGAATGCTTAATACAACAGCGTTTTCTGTATCAATGGATGCGCTGGATTACTGGATGAACCGCCTGAATCAGTTTAATATTCCGTTCAAGCAGCCTCAGCAAAGATTTTCAGGTGAAGTATTTATTTATCTTGAAGATTTTGACGGTCTCGGACTGGAACTGGTTTTTGATGATAAAGATAGCCGTAAAGGATACAATAACCATTTTATCCCGAAAGATTTTGCCATTAAAGGAATTCATCATGTGGAAATCTGGCTGGATGCTTATGAAAGAACGGCGGCACTGCTCACTACCCAGATGGATCATCAGCTTATTGCTGAAAGTTCAGATCGGTTCAGATATGCAGTGGAAGATGCTCCTGGAAAATATGTGGATCTCGTTTGCACACCTAATGCTCTGAAAGGTCTTGCAGGAAGAGGAACGGTTCATCACGTTGCCTTTGCTACGCCGGATGCGCAAACCCAGCTTGAAATGATCGAAAAACTCAATAAGTTCGGACTGGAACATACCGAAGTAAAAGACCGCAAATATTTTACTTCCGTCTATTTTAAAGAGCCGGGAGGAGTTTTGTTTGAAATTGCTACTTCAGGTCCCGGGTTTGATGTGGATGAGGAATTGGCTTCCTTAGGTGAACATTTAAATCTCCCTCAGCAGTTTGAAGAAAAACGAGAACATTTGGTAGAAGTTCTCCCTAAATTTAATTATCCAACAGAAAAATACAGATAAATCATGGCCCATATTTTAGATATAAAAACAGCAGGAAAACCATTGAATGAAGCAGAAAAAGCGCTAATTATGATTCACGGAAGAGGTGGAAGCGCACAGGATATTTTAAGTTTATCACAATACTTAAACGTGAAAGATTATGCATTGCTTGCGCCTCAGGCAACCAACGGAAGCTGGTATCCTCTTAGCTTTATCGCTCCGGTCGAACAGAATGAACCCTGGCTTTCCTCAGCGGTGGAAACGATTGGTAAAACCGTTGAAAAGGCTTTAGCTGAAGGTATTAAACCCGAAAACATCTACTTCTTTGGTTTCTCACAGGGTGCTTGTCTTACGCTTGAGTTTTTAGCGAGAAACGCCCGGAAATTCGGAGGTGCAACAGCGATTATCGGTGGAGTGATTGGCGAAAAGATCAACCGGGAAAATTATAAAGGAGATTTTGCACAAACTCCTGTTTTTCTAGGAACCAGCAATCCCGATTTTCATGTACCGGTAGAACGGGTATATGCAACAGCCAATATTTTCCGGGAAATGAATGCCGATGTTACCGAAAAAGTCTATCAGAATTTTGGGCATTCTATTAATGAAGAAGAACTTGAACTGGCGAATTCGCTGATTTTTGTATAGATAGAATTTTAATATTTATTTCTTTCTTTTCTAATTTAAAACATTATGAAAATCACAAGAATATATAACGATGAAAAAGGCGAATCTCATTTTGAAGATCTTGAAATTCCTTTAATTGATCAGGGCGAAATAGGATTTTTATCCGAAAGTTTTGAAGTTAAAAAATTACAGTTCAGAACAGTTTCTGCAGATTATGATTACGATTTTCATCATGCTCCGCAGAAGCAATTCATTGTGCTTTTGGATGGAGGGGTGGAAATACAAACTTCACTTGGAGAACTCCGCCAGTTTCAGACCGGCGAAATTCTCCTGGTAGAAGACACCACTGGAAAAGGCCATAAAACCCGAAACCTCGAAAAGAAGGAAAGAACCTCATTATTCATACATTTGTAACGAAAAGACAGGAAGATGATAGACGGATAGATAATAGACTGCAATGTATGCTTGATTTTAAAGAATGACAAACTTATATTAGGCACTCTGTCATCCTGAGCGCGAAGCAGTCGAAGGATCTCAAACATAACATTATAAAACGACCTAGGAAACTGAAGCGTAAAAAAAATTACTTTTGCGAACGTAAAGAAAATTCTACTGTTCGAAGCGCGACAAAAATATAGAACCGAAGAACCAATAGTGAACTCGCGCAAGTTTTAGAATTTTTAGAGAGCAGAAGGAATTTTTAGCATTCAGGTTCCAGTCTTGAATTTTTGTTTCTTTTGTTTTAAGACAAAAGAAAATGTAATTAAATGCAAGTTGAGATTCTTCCAGCATGATAAAGTCATAAACACACTCTGTCATCCTGAGCGCGAAGCAGTCGAAGGATATCTAAAATAATGCTTTAAAAACGACCCAGGAAACTAAAGCGTAAAAAAATTACTTTTGCGAACGTTAAGAAAATTCTACTGTTCGAAGAGCGACAAAAATATAGAACCGAAGAACCGATAGTGAACTCGCGCAAGTTTTAGAATTTTTAGAGAGCAGAAGGAATTTTTAGCATTCAGGTTCCAGTCTTGAATTTTTGTTTCTTTTGTTTTAAGACAAAAGAAAATGTAATTAAATGCAAGTTGAGATTCTTCCAGATGACACAGTCAGATAGCACACGCTGTCATCCTGAGCGCGAAGCAGTCGAAGGATCTCCAACATAATGCTTTAAAAACGACCCAGGAAACTGAAGCGTAAAAAAAATTACTTTTGCGAACGTAAAGAAAATTCTACTGTTCGAAGCGCGACAAAAATATAGAACCGAAGAACCGATAATGAACTCGCGCAAGTTTTAGAATTTTTAGAGAGCAGAAGGAATTTTTAGCATTCAGGTTCCAGTCTTGAATTTTTGTTTCTTTTGTTTTAAGACAAAAGAAAAATGTAATTTCTACAGATAAAAAGAAAAAATAAAAACCATGCACGAACAACTCCTCCTTATTTTAGGACTCCTCCTCATAGTTATGCTGCTCGTTATGCTGGCGCAGCGCATCAAAATTGCCTATCCTATATTTTTGATTTTGGCCGGATTAGGAATCAGTTTTATTCCCGGAGTTCCTGTTTTAAGGCTGGATCCGGATATCATATTCCTTATTTTCCTGCCACCGCTTTTATATGAAGCAGCGTGGTACACTTCATGGAATGACTTCTGGAAATGGAAAAGAACGATCGGACTGTTAGCTTTCGGTTTGGTTTTTATCACTTCCCTGGTGGTGGCATTTGCTTCACAGGCTTTAATTCCAGGCTTTACCCTGGCGTTAGGATTTTTATTAGGTGGTATTGTTTCGCCTCCCGATGCGGTTGCGGCGACAACCGTTTTAAAAGGATTAAAAGTTCCCAAACGCACCATTGCCATATTGGAAGGAGAAAGTCTCATTAATGACGCTTCATCCCTTATTGTTTTCAGGTTTGCCCTTACCGCGGTAATGACAGGTGTATTTTCCATGCAGGAAGCAACGGGACAGTTTTTTCTGGTTGCAGGAATGGGCGTTGTGGTAGGAATTGCCGGGGCGCATATTTTCTATGCCATTCATCGGTTTCTGCCGACAACTCCGGCTATTGATGCAGCACTGACGGTAATTACACCTTATATTTTGTTTCTCTCTGCGGAACATTTTCATTACTCAGGAGTTATGGCGGTAGTGAGTGGCGGATTATTTATGTCGTTCCGTGCTCATGAAATATTTAAAACCGGGACAACGAGAATCAATATGTTAGGCTTCTGGAATACCCTTATTTTTGTAATGAATGCATTGGTTTTTGTACTCATAGGCCTTGAACTTCCGGATATCATACACGGACTAGGGGAAACTTCTTTAATAGAAGGTATTAGATACGGACTAATCATCAGCGCTATCGTTATTGTCGTAAGAATGCTCTGGATTTATCCTGTAGCTCATATTCCCCGATGGCTTAGTAAAAATATCCGTAAAGATCCAACACCGGGATGGAAAAATCCGTTAATTATCGGTTGGGCTGGAATGCGCGGTGTAGTTTCGCTGGCAACAGCACTTTCAATTCCTGTTATGATGAACGAACAGTCGGAATTTCCCATGAGAAATCTCATCCTGTTTATTACATTTGTGGTTATTTTTGTTACACTGGTATTTCAGGGACTTACCCTTCCTTTAATTATTAAACTCATTAAAATTGAAGAGATTGATCCCATTCAGCCGTCGCATGAGCAGCAGGCGGGAATTCAGATCAGACTTGACAAGCTCGCACTTAACACGCTTCACGAAAAATATCAAAAGAATATGAATCGCAACAGTCTTGTTGAAAACTTTAAAAATACCATAGAGAATGATATTAAAGTTCATAAGAATCATTTAAGTTCCATTGAAATGTGCACCAACAGGCAGAATGATCTTAAAGAATATCATGAAATCATGCTGGATATTTTTGCCCTTCAACGAAAGGAATTGTTCCAATTAAAAAGAGAAAAGAGATACAGTGATGATGAGATCCGGAAAGCAGAATCACAACTGGATTTAAATGAATTAAAGATCACGGGAAGCAAGCATTTGTAGAGTAAATCGAAGGTTGAGGTTAAGGTTTAGATTAAGAAGATCCTATAACTTCAGTCTGACAATATTGTAGTAGATCTTTGTGTGCTCTTTTAAGTGAAATCGAAGGTTATCTTTTTCAGTCGATGAATACTATTTCGACGTAGTCAAACGGCTTTGTGAACCTTAAAACAGAAAGTATCAAAAAGAATCTTAGTTCCTTAGTGTTCGAACCAACATAAATAAACAATCAAAAAATGAATACCTTAAACTTCTTAGTTATCGGAAAAAATCAGGAGATCCTAGATACCCTGAAAAGAATCATTGAAAACAATGAAGGCTGGAAAGCAACCATCCTGTCTGATGAAACTAAATGTTATGATTTGATAAAGAATATAATGAATCCTCGATATATTACCTAAATTTTGTAACTTAGTATCAAATAGTTATCATGAACCTACTCAATTTCGTAGAGCAATATCCTGATGAGGCAAGTTGCAAATCAAAATGGAAAGAATTTCGGG